>Ga0310823_100060_pt1 | contig 199150 bp, 197 predicted proteins | sample P4_ome_3_FD_201316 | JGI IMG/M metagenome (GOLD analysis project Ga0310823, IMG submission 201316) | Sorghum-adapted microbial communities from Joint BioEnergy Institute, Emeryville, California, United States - P4_Day56_Rep3 | ecosystem: Engineered > Bioreactor > SSF (Solid state fermentation)...
GCTGTGGCCCGCGGCCACCGCCTGATCTTCAGATGTCCTCACAAACTGACGATGATCAAGCGGTGGCCGCACCACGTCCGTGACCGCCACGCCGGAGCTAGATCACGAAGTCCGGCTGGAGTACTAGCGTCCGACTGCGGCCGATGTCGAGACCACTGCTGCGGGAGGCGCGATGACCGATTCCCTCACCCACTCCGACGCGGACGTGCGCCCTCCCTACGACGACCGGCTCACCAATGAGGACCTCGCCCCGCTGCGCCACCAGCGCTGGGGCTCGTACAACTTCTTCGCGTTCTGGATGTCCGACGTGCACAGCGTCGGCGGCTACGTCACCGCGGGCAGCCTGTTCGCGCTCGGGCTCGCCGCGTGGCAGGTGCTCGTGGCCCTCTTGATCGGGATCTCCATCGTCTACGTGCTGTGCAACCTCGTGGCGCGGCCCAGCCAGGCCACCGGCACCCCGTACCCGGTGATCTCCCGGGTGGCGTTCGGCGTGCTGGGCGCGAACATCCCGGCGATCATCCGCGGGCTCATCGCCGTGGCCTGGTACGGCATCCAGACCTACCTCGCGTCGGCGTCGCTGGTCGTGGTCGCGCTCAAGCTGTGGCCGGGGCTCGCGCCGTACGCCGAGGCCGAGGCGTACGGGTTCGCCGGGCTCTCCCTGCTCGGTTGGGCCGCGTTCCTCGCGATGTGGGTGCTGCAGGCGGCGGTCTTCTGGAACGGCATGGAGGCGATCCGCAAGTTCATCGACTTCTGCGGCCCCGCCGTCTACGTGGTGATGTTCCTGCTCGCCGGCTACCTCGTGGCCGAGGCGGGCTGGGGCGCCATCGACCTGAACCTGGTCGACGTCACCATCACCGGGTGGGCCGCGCTCCCGGTGATGCTCACCGCGATCGCGCTGGTGGTGTCCTACTTCTCGGGCCCGATGCTCAACTACGGCGACTTCGCCCGCTACGGGCGCACCTTCGCCGCCGTCAAGCGCGGCAACTTCCTCGGGCTCCCGATCAACTTCCTGGCCTTCGCCCTGCTCACCGTCATCACGACGGCCGCGACGCTGCCGGTGTTCGGCGAGCTGATCACCGACCCGGTCGAGACGGTGGCGCGCCTGGACAACACCTACGCCGTGGTGCTCGGCGCGCTGACGTTCATGATCGCGACGATCGGCATCAACATCGTCGCCAACTTCGTCTCGCCCGCGTTCGACTTCTCCAACGTCGCGCCGCAGCGGGTCAGCTGGCGGGCAGGCGGCATGATCGCGGCCGTCGGCTCGGTCCTGATCACCCCGTGGAACCTCTACTCCAGCCCGGAGGTCATCCACTACACGCTCGACACGCTCGGCGCCTTCATCGGTCCGCTCTACGGCGTGCTCATCGCCGACTACTACCTGGTGAAGAAGCGCCAGGTCGTGGTGGACGACCTGTACACGCTCAGCCCGGACGGCACCTACCACTACCGGAAGGGCTACAACCCGCTGGCGATCGCGGCCACCGCGGTCGGCGCGACCGTGGCCATGCTCGTGGTGCTGTTCGGCTCGGCCGACGCGGCCGCGTTCAGCTGGTTCATCGGCGCCGGGCTCGCGTTCGCCGGCTACCTCGCGCTGTCCCGGCTGAAGGGGCGCTAGGCGGCCGGCCGCTCGTGGTAGGTGTCGACGTACTCCTGGTGCGACAGCCGGGCGATCGCGTCCATCACCTCGTCGGTGACGGCGCGGCGGATGGCGCTCGAGCCCTCCAGGCCCTCGTACCGGCTGAAGTCGAGCGGCTGCCCGTAGCGGACGACCACCCGGTACGGGCGGGGGATCAGCTTGCCCACCGGCTGCACCCGCTCGGTGCCGATCAGCCCGACCGGCACGACCGGGGCGCCGGTGGAGAGCGCGAGGCTCGCCACCCCGGTGTGCCCGCGGTGCAGCTTGCCGTCACGTGACCGCGTGCCCTCCGGGTAGATCGCGAACGCGCCCCCGGCGTCGAGGACCTTGCGCGCGGCGTGCAGTGCGGCGAGGCCCGCCTTCGCGTTCGCGCGGTCGACGGGCACGTAGCCCAGCGCCGACAGGAACGCCGCCAGCGCGCGGCCGCGCAGGCCCTTGCCGGTGAAGTACTCCGCCTTGCCGAGGAAGGAGACGGGGCGACCCGCCGTCAGCGCGATCACGGCGGTGTCGATGGCGGCCCTGTGGTTGGCCGCCAGGATCACGGGCCCCTCGCGCGGCACGAACTCCGCACCGTGCACGACCGGGCGGTAGATCAACCGGGCGAGCGGGGCGAGGAACCAGCGCACCAGCACATGCACGCGCCGAGAACGTCGATCGCGGCCCGCTGGTTCCCGATCGCACCGACCCGCCCGTACGACCACCCGGACGGACGCATCGGAGCCGGTCGGCTCAGCCCCCGTTCCCCTCACCGTTCCCCTCGCCGCGCATCGCGGCCAGGGCCTCCGACCGGGACATCCCGGTGGCCTGCAGCAGGTCGAGGGCGATCGAGCGCGCCTGCGCCACGATGACCGCCTCGGACGGCCCGGGCGTGACCGTGCGGGCCAGCGCCCGCGCGTGGCGCACGACATCGAGCACCGGTTCGCGGGCCAGCTCCCGGTTCCCGTCGCGGCCCAGCTGCGCGGTGAGGATGCGCACCGCGCCCGCCAGCTCGCTCAGCACGTCCGCGAGCTGGGACGCAGCGGGCTCGTCGTCGCAGAGCGCCGTGTAGGTGCGGCGCACCAGCACCCGCGCGTTGCGCATCGCGTAGTCGGCGCGCTCGGCGAGCTCGGCGAACCGGGCGAGCTCGCGGCGGCGAGGGCGCAGCAGCGGGGAGAACCGGGTGACCTCGTGGCCGCCCCGCAGCGCGCCGCGCAGCTCGTCGATCAGCGGCTGGCTGGCCCGCGCCCTGGCCAGGGCCGCGGAGGCGGCGGCGGGGTCGCGTTTCCGCATGGCCTCCGCGGTGCGGACGAGCACGGCCGCGAGCTCGTCGAGCAGCGCGCGGGCCTGCCGCCGCACCGGGCCGACCGGGTCGGCGGGCAGCACCGCCGCGACGAGCAGGCCGACCGTCCCGCCGACCAGCGCGTCGATGCAGCGGTCGAACCCGCCGGCCCCGCCCGGTGGCAGGAGCGTGGCCACGAGCACCGCGGACGCCCCGGCCTGCGCGACCAGCAGCGTCGCCCCGTCGGTGAACACGGCCACGGCCATGGCCAGCGCGACGACGAGCGTGATCTGCCACGCCCCGCTGCCGATGACCGAGATCAGCAGGTCGCCCACGAGCACGCCGAGGCTCACGCCGACGACCAGCTCGGCCACCCGGCGCAACCTGCTGCCCAGCGACACGCCGAGGCTGATCACCGCGGCGATCGGGGCGAAGAACGGGGCGACGTGCCCGACCACGTCGTTCGCCACGAACCACGCGACGCCCGCGGCCACGGCGCACTGCGCGATCGGCAGCGCCGACACCTGCAACCTGCGGGTCCCGGCCACGAGCCGGCGGCGCACCCCGATCGCCGAGGGCATCGCCTCAGCCGAGGCCGAGCGCGGTGGCCGCCTCCGGGTCGGAGTCGGCGAGGAAGACCCGGCAGCGCTCCGCCTCGTCGGTCTCCCCGATGGCCGCGGCGGCCTTCTGGAGGGCGCCCAGCGCCCGCAGGAACCCGCGGTTGGGCTCGTGCGACCACGGCACCGGGCCGCTGCCCTTCCAGCCGGAGCGGCGCAGCTGGTCGAGCCCGCGGTGGTAGCCGGTGCGGGCGTAGGCGTACCCGACGATCGTCTCGCCGCGGGCGAGCGCCTCCTCGGCGAGCACGGCCCAGGCGAGGCTCGACGCCGGGTGGGCCGCGGCCACCTCGGGGGCGGGCGTGCCCCGGTCGAGCTCGGCGGCGGCCGGGTCGACCGGGAGCAGCGTGGGCTCGGGCTCGAGCAGGTTGCGGTGGACGGTCATCGAAGGGTGGTGCCCGTCGACTTGAGGTGCTCGCAGGCCAGCTTCACCCGCTCGGCCATGGAGGCCTCGGCGAGCTTCATGTACGAGCGCGGGTCGTAGGCCTTCTTGTTGCCGACCTCGCCGTCGACCTTCAGCACGCCGTCGTAGTTGGTGAACATGTGGCCCGCGATCGGGCGCGTGAACGCGTACTGGGTGTCGGTGTCGATGTTCATCTTCACCACCCCGTAGCTCACGGCCTCGTGGATCTCCTCGAGCAGCGAGCCGGACCCGCCGTGGAAGACCAGGTCGAGCGGCTTCGACCCCTCGGGCAGCCCCAGCTTCGCCGCGGCCACCTGCTGGCCGGTCTTGAGGATCTCCGGGCGGAGCTTCACGTTGCCCGGCTTGTAGACGCCGTGCACGTTGCCGAAGGTGGCCGCGAGCAGGTAGCGGCCCTTCTCGCCACCGCCGAGCGCCTCGACCGTGGCCTCGTAGTCGCCGGGGGCGGTGTAGAGCTTCTCGTTGATGTCGTTGGCGATGCCGTCCTCCTCACCGCCGACGACGCCGATCTCGACCTCGAGGATGATCTTCGCCTTGACCGCGCTGTCGAGCAGCTCGGCGGCGATCCGCAGGTTCTCGTGCAGCTCGGTGGCCGACCCGTCCCACATGTGCGACTGGAACAGCGGGTTCTCGCCCCGGTCGACCCGCTCCTGGCTGATGGCGATCAGGGGGCGGACGTAGGTGTCGAGCTTGTCCTTGGGGCAGTGGTCGGTGTGCAGCGCGACGTGGATCGGGTACTTCTTCGCGACGACGTGCGCGAACTCGGCCAGCGCGACGGCGCCGGTGACCATGTCCTTGACCTTGCCACCGGAGAGGAACTCCGCGCCCCCGGTGGAGATCTGGATGATGCCGTCGCTCTCCGCCTCGGCGAAGCCGCGCAGCGCGGCGTTCAGGGTCTCCGAGCTCGTGACGTTGATGGCCGGGTACGCGTACTCGCCGCTCTTGGCCTTGTCCAGCATCTCGTTGTAGATCTCGGGGGTGGCGATCGGCACGGCTGACCCTCCTCGACTCGCGGCTTTCGCCAGCAGTATCCCGCACGGCCCGCTCGACGTCCGTCCCGGCGGTGACGACTAGGCTCTACGGGGTGCTGCGGGATGGCGGGGGAAACGCCGTCGAGGCCACGCTGTCGCGCCTGCGACGCCTCGACGCGCGGCCGGAGCATGCCCATCGGCCCGGCGCGCCGCTCACGATCTCCGATCTCTACCGCGACCACCGCATGCGGATGGTCCGCCTGGCCCTGCTGCTCGTCGACGACCCGAGCACCGCGGAGGACGTGGTGCAGGAGGCGTTCGCCGGGCTGCACCGCAACTGGTCCAGCCTGCGCGACGAGGCGGCCGCGGTCGGCTACCTGCGCACGGCGGTGGTGAACGGCTCGCGCTCGGTGCTGCGGCGCAGGCGCACCGCGCGCGACTACGTGCCCCCGCACCAGGTCAACGCCCGCTCGGCCGAGTCGCTCGCGATGCTGTCCGCCGAGCACCAGGCCGTGGTCGACGCGCTCGCCACCCTGCCGCCCCGGCAGCGCGAGGTCCTGGTGCTGCGCTACTACGGCGGGCTCTCCGAGGCCGAGATCGCCGAGGCCACCGGCATCAGCCGCGGCACCGTCAAGTCGACCGCCAGCCGCGCGCTGGACGCCGTCGCCCGGGTCATGGGTTCGCGCACCTGACGCCGGTACGGCACGATGGTCGCGTGACCGCGACCGACGAGTCCGAACGGCGGCTCGCCGAAGCGCTCCAGGCCAGGGCGAGCGGCGCAGCCGGCCGGAGCGCCGTGCGGCCTGCGCCCCGCGCGCCGGTGCGGCCCCGCGCGAGCGCGCGGGGTGCCCTCGTGCTCGCCCTGCTCGGGGGCGTCGCGCTGGGCACGCTGCTCGCGCTGGTGTCCCTCCTGGCCCCGGGAGTGCTGCCCCCGCTCGGGTGACCGGTACCGTCTGCTGGCGTGACGCTCGCACTCGGCCCCGAGTGGCTGCAGCCCGACACGATCATCTCGTGGCTCGGGCCGTGGGCGCTCGTCGGACTCGCCCTGATCATCTTCGCCGAGTGCGGCCTGCTGCTCGGCTTCTTCCTGCCCGGTGACTCGCTGCTGTTCACCGCGGGCCTGTTCGTCGCGCGCGGCGCGATCGACACCCCGCTCTGGCTGGTGTGCGCCATCCTCGTGGTGGCGGCCTTCGTCGGGAACGCCACCGGGTACTGGGTCGGCTACGTGGCGGGGCCGGCGATCTTCGACAAGCCGCAGTCGCGGCTGTTCAAGCCCGCGCACGTCGCGAAGACCAAGGCGTTCTTCGACAAGTACGGCAACCGCGCCATCGTGCTCGCCCGCTTCGTGCCGATCGTGCGCACGTTCATCACGGTGATGGCGGGCGTGGGGCGGATGGACCCGCGCCGCTACTTCACCTACTCGCTCATCGGCGGCGTCGCGTGGGCGGCGGGCGTGACCGCCCTCGGGTTCTGGCTCGGCCAGTTCGACTTCGTGCGCGAGAACATCGAGCTGATCCTCATCCTCATCGTCGCGATCTCGGTGCTGCCGATCGTCGTCGAGCTCGTGCGCGCGCGGCGCAGGCCGGGCAGGCAGGCGGCGTAACGCCGCGCGAGCGGGCCGCGAGGCTCCTTCGAGCCCCTACCCTGGAGTCCCGTGACCGCCGTCGCACCGCTGCTCGCCCTGGCCGGGCCGTTCGACCAGGCCGGGCCGGTCACGGTGTGGACCGTCGTCCTCGCCTTCGTCTTCCTGGAGTGCGCGTTCATCATCGGGATGTTCCTGCCCGGTGACTCCCTCCTGCTGGCCGCGGGCGTGGTGCTCGCCCACGGCGCGCACGAGGCAAGCGCATGGACCCTCGGGTTCGTCGCCGCCGGGGTCGCGGTCGCGGGCAACCAGGTGGGGTACCTGGTCGGCCGCTTCGCGGGCACCCGCATGCTCGCCCGGCGGGAGGGCCGCATCCTCAACCGCGCCAACCTCGAACGGGCCGCCGCGTTCTTCGACCGCTGGGGCTTCTGGGCGATCGTGGTGGCCCGCTGGCTGCCCTGGGTGCGCACGCTCGCACCGATGATCGCGGGCGCCGCCCGCATGGACAACCGCCGCTACATCGTGGCCAACGCCGTCGGCGCGCTGATGTGGGTGCCCACCCTGATCATGCTCGGCTACTACGGCGCCGGCCTGCTCGAGACGTTCCCGTGGCTCAAGGAGGCGGCCACGATCCTCGCCGTCGGGTTCTTCGTCGTCGGCAGCGGCTTCGGCGTCTACCGCTACGTGCAGGACGTGCGCAAGCCGGTGGACGAGACCGCCGCCCACCCCGAGGACGAGCGCGAGGACCTGCGCGACGCGGCCTGACCCGTCGGCGAGTCGCGCCCTGGATGCGCGCGAGTCGCGGTCCCGGCACACGCGAGTCGCGCTGTCGGTGCCGGCGAGTCGCGCTCTCGGTGCCGGCGAGTCGCGCTCTCGGTGCCGGCGAGTCGCGCTCTCGGTGCCGGCGAGTCGCGCTCCGGGTGGGGTGCCTGGGCCGAGTCCCTCGCCTCACGCCTCCTGCAGCCGGGCGGCGGCCTCCAGGAGCATCCAGCCGGACAGCTGCACCGACAGGTCCGCCTCCGCCAGCCCGGGCCGCGGCTCCGGCGCCGGGTCCCGCCACTGCGCCGAGAAGACCGGCCCGCCGTGGATCTCGGCCCGCCCCTTCCACACGGCCTCGGCGTTGGCGAAGACCAGCTCGCGGGCGGCGTCGGCGAGCTCGGGCAGGCGCAGGGCGGCGTCGGCGAGGTAGCGAGCGGTGATGCCGGCGAAGAGCCCGCCGTCGCCTCCGCCGGAACCGGGCAGCACCCCGTCGGGCCCGGCGAGCCGCTGCCGCACCGCGTCGACGACGGCCAGCGCGCGGTCGGTCCAGCGCTGGTGGCCGTCACGGGCGGCGAGCTCGACGCACGCACCCAGGTAGACGCCCTGGTTGTAGGTGTAGACGTACGGCTCGACGGCGCGCACGGAGCCGTCGGGCGCGACGCGCACCCCGTCGCGGACCAGGCCGGTGTCGGGGTCGACGAGCGTCTCGGCCATCCAGTCGGTGATGGCCGCGGCGAACTCGACCTGGCCGTCGCGGGCGAGCAGGATGGCCGCAGGCCCGTTGGCCGGGGCGGCCTTGAAGTCGTCGTCGCGGCGCCACCAGATCCCACCGCCACCGTGCTCGGTCCACCCGTCGTGCAGCCGGCCCAGGATGCGGGGCAGCGCCGACGGCCCGGACCGCCCGACGAGCGTGCCCCCGCGCTGCAGCGCGAGGCCCAACCAGGCGATGTCGTCGTAGTACCGGTTGAGCCACGAGCCGCCGTTGCGCAGCCGCACGCTGCGGGCGAACGCCGCGATCGCCTTGGCCCGCGACCGGTTCGGCGCCCGCAGCTGCGCGTCGATCAGGCAGTCGAGCAGATGGGCCTGCCACCAGTAGTGCCACGGCACCGGCCAGGTGGGCCGGCGGCGGGGCCAGCGCACGCGGCCGATCCGCGTCCCGGGCAGCACACCGCCGATGCGGCGCAGGTGCCGGCGGACGACAGCGCGCTCGGCGACGCCCGCCCGCTCCCTCCAGTCCACGTCCCCGGCAGCCATCTGGCCAGTCTGCCGGATGTCCGAAAGCGAGGGATCCACGTCGTTGACGCCAAGATCGGGCCGGACGAGTCTGGAGCCGTGCCCGCCCACGAGGTCCTGATCCCGCTGTTCGACGGCGTGCAGCCGCTCGACGTGGCCGGGCCGCACGAGGTGCTCACCGGCGCCGGGCGCCTGGTCGAGCGGCGGGGGACCGGCGACGGCTACCGCGTGTCGCTGGTGGCGGAGCGGCCGGGGCCGGTGCGGGGGCACAGCGGCATGCAGCTGGTGGCCGACGCGGCGCTGCCCGAGTCGGGCGCGATCGGGACGCTGCTCGTGCCGGGCGGCGAGGGCACCGTCGGCCTGACCGCGGACGACCCGTTCGTCCGGTGGCTGCGCCGGGCCGCGGACCGGGCCGAGCGCGTGGTGTCGGTGTGCACCGGCTCCTTCGCGCTCGCCGCGGCCGGGCTCCTGGACGGGTTGTGCGCCACCACCCACTGGCACTACGCGGGCGAGCTCGCGCGCACCCACCCGGCGGTCGACGTAAGGCCCGACGCCATCTACCTGCGGCAGGGCCGGGTCTGGACGTCGGCGGGCGTGACCGCGGGGATCGACCTCGCGCTCGCGCTCGTGGAGGCCGACCACGGCGCCGAGGTCGCGCAGCTGGTGGCCCGCCACCTGGTGGTGTTCCTGCGCAGGCCGGGCGGGCAGAGCCAGTTCGCGGGCCCGGTGTGGACGCCGCCCGCGCGCCGGCCCGCCGTGCGGGAGGCCCAGGACCTCATCCACGCCGACCCCACCGCCGACCTGCGCGTCGGCGTGCTCGCCTCCCGCGTCGGGATGAGCGAACGGCACTTCAGCCGGGAGTTCACCCGCGCCATCGGCTGCCCGCCGGGCGACTACGTCGAGCGGGTGCGCGTCGAGGTGGCCCGCCGCCTGCTCGAGACCGAACCGGTGCTCGTCACGGTCGCCGCCGCCCGCGCGGGCTTCGGATCGGCCGAGACCATGCGCCGCGCTTTCCTGCGCCGCCTCGGCGTACCGCCCGACCACTACCGCCGCCGCTTCGCGGTGCGCTAGAGAGGAGCCGACCGTGCTGGTCGCCATCGCCCTGTTCCCCCGCGTCACCGCGCTGGACGCGGTCGGCCCCTACGAGGTGCTGCAGCGCGTGCCCGAGCTGGACGTCGTGTTCACCGGGGAGAACCGCGGTGAGGTCCGCACCGACAACGGGTTCCTCGGGCTCACCGTCGACGCCTCGTTCGACGAGGTGCCCGCGCCGGACGTCGTGGTGGTGCCCGGCGGGATCGGGACGGCGGACCTGCTCGGCGGCGGCCCGTACCTGGACTGGCTGCGCGCCGTGCACCCCGGCACCCGCTTCACGACCTCGGTCTGCAGCGGCTCGCTCGCCCTCGCCGCCGCCGGGCTGCTGAACGGGCTGACCGCCACCTGCCACTGGGGCTTCGCGGAGCACCTGCGCCGGTTCGGCGCGGTCCCGGTGCAGGAGCGCGTGGTCACCCACCCGGACCGGCGGATCATCACCGCAGCGGGGGTGTCCGCGGGCATCGACATGGCGATCCAGCTCGTCTCGCTCCTCGTCGACGACGTCGCGGCCCAGGCCACGCAGGTCTACATCGAGTACGACCCGCAGCCGCCGTTCGACGCAGGCCACCCGGGCAAGGTGGGCGCCGCCGTCATGGAGCGGGTGGGCGAGTACGCGAAGGCCCGCCCCTGAGCCACCCGCGGAACAGCTCGAGGGTGGCGGGCAGCTGCGAGTGCAGCGGCGCGGGCAGTCCGGAGAGGTCGAACCAGCCCAGCTCGTCGAACTCGTGCGGCTCCCCGATCGCCACGGCCGCCGGGTCCACGCGCACGGCGTTGACGACGGCCACCCAGTGCGAGCCGCCCCGCAGGACGTTGCGGACGCCGATCGTCTCGACGTCCTGCGGGGAGGCCGCGTACTCCTCGCGCACCTCCCGGCGCACGGCGTCGGCGAACGACTCGCCGTGTTCGAGCGCGCCCGCGCCGGTGTCCCACGTGCCGGGCTCGTCGCGGGCGCCCGCGCCGCGGCGGGCCAGCAGCACCCGGCCGCGGCCGTCGTGGCAGACGAACACGACCGAGACGGCCGGGTCCACCCGCGGGTCGACGGCCATCAGAAGTGCTCCGTCAGGGCGCGGAAGTGCTCCAGGTGCAGGACCCCGCGGTCGGCGGGGTCGAGCTCGTCGTGCTCCAGCACCCAGGTGTGCGGGTTCGGGATGAACACCGCGTTCAGCCCGGCCGCCCTGGCCGGGAGGATGTCCGAGCGCGGGGAGTTGCCGATCATCCACGTCGCCTGCGGGACGAGGCCCCGCTCGGCGACGAGCGACCGGTAGGTGCGCACGTCCTTCTCGGCCACGATGTGCACGCTCGCGAAGTGGTGGGCGAGGTTCGACGCGTCGATCTTGCGCTGCTGCTCGGCCGGGTCGCCCTTCGTGAGCAGCATCAGCTCGTGCCGGCTGCCGAGCTCGGCGAGGGTCTCCGCGACCCCCGGCACCAGCTCGACCTCGTCGGCCACGAGCGCCGCCGCGAGCTGCTCGATCTCCCGAGCCTCCGCTGGGCCGACCGGCCGCTCGCTGAGCCGCTCGAAGCAGTCGTGCAGGCTGCGCAGGAAGCTCGCGGTGCCGTAGCCGTGCACGGCGACGTTGGCGCGCTCCACCTCGTCCAGCACGGCGCGGGTGGCCGCGCGGTCGAGCGTGGGGTGGGCCAGCCAGTCGAGGTAGGCGTCGATGACCCGCTCGAAGCGGACGTTGTTCTCCCACAGCGTGTCGTCCGCGTCGAACAGCAGCGTCTGGCGGTCGGTCGGCACGCCTGCGAGCCTACGGATCACGCGCCGCGCGCCTGACTGATTTCGTCGGTGTTCGAATGTATGTTCGACACATGGAGCCCATCGCATCCACCCACCAGGCCGACCAGTACGGCGCCTGGCAACGCGACACGATCCGTCGCCACGGCTGGGCGCTGCAACCGATGCCGGGCGACGAGGACGGGCCGCCGTACGTCTACACGGTCGGCCTGTCCGGCTTCGGCCACCCCGAGCTCATCCTCTTCGCCACCGCTCCCGCGATCGCGGCCAGGGTGCTCAACGACCTCGGCGAGCTGGTCCGCCGCGGCCGCACGCTCGCCGCGGGCGAGCGGGTCCGGCTGCGCAGCGGGGACGTCCACCTGCTCACGTTCCCGGAGTCGGCCGACTGGCTGTTCGCCGCCAACGACCTCTACCGCGCGCCCGGCGCGCCACCGGTGCCCGCGCTGCTCGTGGTGCCCGCCGACGAGCTGGCGCCCGCCTGACCGAGCGGGCCCGCCGGGGTCACCAGGCGGCGTCGAGGTCGGCGTGCTGGCGGATCCACGTGTGCATCGCGATGCCGGCGGCCACGCCCGCGTTGATCGAGCGGGTGGAGCCGAACTGGGCGATGGAGACGGTCAGCGCGGCGACCTCGCGCCCCTCCGCCGTGATCCCCGGACCCTCCTGCCCGAACAGCAGCACGCAGTGCCGCGGCAGCTCGCACGTCTCGATCCGCACCGCGCCCTGCGTGTTGTCCACGGCCACCACCGCGAGGCCGTGGTCGGCGGCGAACGCGGCGAGGCCCGCGACGTCGTCGTGGTGGTGCACCTGCAGGTAGCGGTCGGTCACCATCGCCCCGCGCCGGTTCCAGCGCCTGCGGCCGATGATGTGCACGCCCGCTGCGGCGAAGGCGTTGGCGGTGCGCACCACCGTGCCGATGTTGTGGTCGTGGCCGAAGTTCTCGATCGCCACGTGGAAGGGGTGGGCCCGGCGGGCGAGGTCGGCGGCCACCGCCTCGCGGCGCCAGTACCGGTACGCGTCCACGACGTTGCGCGAGTCGCCGTGCTCGAGCAACTCGGGGTCGTACCGGTCGTCGCGCGGCCACGCCGCGCGTCCGCCCGGCCACGGACCGACGCCCACCTGGCCCGCCACGGTCCACTCGCTGGGCCCGGCCGCCTCGGCCTCCACCTCCATGCGCCCGATGATGCCCCGCCACCCGGCGAGGGCGGCCCCGGGGAACCCAGCAGACCACTCCAGGCGGCGTTGTCCACCCCGCCGCCGCGGCCGCGGCGCGGGTTACGGTCGCGATCCGTACTGTGATCATCTCGTGATCTTCCGGCCCGTGGCATGCTCGCGGCCTGGGGATGCGCCGAGCAGCGCTCGATGCGGTTCGTCTCAGGACGATCACGATTCGCCCGGTCACCGACCCGTCCGGCGACTCGCCGCGCACGTTCGCGCTGAGTGACGTCATCGTGCGGTACGGGGCCGTCGACGAGCGGCAGATTGGCTCCGGATCGCAAGGATGAGCGGTCACTGCCTGAAGGCGATACATCGCGTTCGGTCCAAGCATTACGGCAGATGGCGCAATCGGACGCCATTCGTCGCGCCGGCAGCCGCTTCCGGCCCAAGGCACTCTCAGCTTCGCAACCAGGACGCGGCGGCACCTCCTACCGTCACCGGCCATGGATCAGCGGCTACTGCGCGTGGCGTGGTTGAGCGGGTTCGGGGTCGCCATGGCCGCCCCGGCGCTCGCCTACCTCGCGCTGCCGTCGAACGGCGGGTTGTCGACCGGTGGGTTCTGGAACCGGCTCTCGGTGCTCACCGGTCTGCTCGCGCTGTCGGCGCTCGTGTCCGCGGCGGTGCTTCCGTCGCGGCTGCGCTCGCTGACCCGCGCGTTCGGCATCGAGTCGGTGATCGACCTGCACCGCTTCCTCGGCGTGGTCACCGCGGCGCTGGTGTTCGCCCACCTCGCCTGCGTGGTCGCGGCCGATCCGGCCAACATCACCCTGCTCGACCTCACCGACGCCCCCGGGCGGGCCCGCGCCGCGACGATCGCGACGCTGGCACTGGTCGGGCTGGCCGTGCTCGCCGTGCTGCGCAACCGCGCCCAGCTGTCCTACGAGCTGTGGAAGTGGTCGCACATCGCGCTCGCGGCCACGGCGATCGTCGCGTCGGCCATGCACATCTGGCTGCTCGACAAGCTGGTCCGGGACGCCCTGATCGGCACGATGTTCCTGCTGTTCGCCGTGGTGCTCGTGCTCGTGTTCGGGCACCGCTGGGTGTTCCGCCCGCTGTTCGACCCGTCCACCGAGTTCGTCGTCCGCGACATCCGGCGGGAGAACCCGACGGTGAGCACCCTGGTGCTCACCCCGCGCCGCCGGGCCGACCGGCCCGCGACGAACTGGGCGTTCGAGCCGGGCCAGTTCGCCTGGATCCGCCTGGACCGCTCGGTGATGGCCGAGGAGCACCCGTTCACGATCGCGTCGAGCGCCCACTCCGATGCCACCGAGTTCACGATCCGCCACACCGGTGACTTCACGCGGGCGCTGCGAAAGCTCCCGGTGGGCGCCACCGTGTGGGTGGACGGCCCGCACGGCGCGTTCACCAACGACTCCGAGCACTCCGCGGGGTTCGTGATGATCGCGGGCGGAGTCGGCATCACCCCGATGATGAGCATGTTGCGCACCGCCGCGCACCGGAACGACCCCCGCACCTACCGGCTCGTGGTCGTCGCGAGCGCACCGCAGGACCTGCTGTTCCGGGCCGAGCTCGCCCAGCTGCGCCGAGTGCTCGACCTCGAGGTCACCGAGGTGCTGCGCCGGCCGGTGGAGGGGTGGAACGGCCCGACGGGCGGCGTCGACGCCGAGCTGCTCGCCTCCGTCCTGGGCGGGCACCGACCCGATGACGTCGACTTCTTCATCTGCGGCCCGCCCGCCCTGGTCACCGACGCCATGAGCGCCCTGGACCTCCTGGGCGCCAGTCCGGAACGCATCCACACCGAACAGTTCGACATGGCTTGAGCGAGCGCTCCCCCAGCTCCCCACCTCGCTCCCCGGAAAGAACAGAAAGGCCCACATGCTCCGCCGGATCCCCCGAATACTCCGCGGTGCCGTCGTCGTCACGGTGCTGCTGGCCGTCTCGGCCTCGGTGTACCAGTCCTGGTCCGCCGGGGCGCCCGGCACGAGCGGCTGGACCCAGACCCAGTGGGGCCCGCTCGGGCCCGCCGACCGCGACCTGCTCGTCAAGGTCCGGCTCGCCGGGCTCTGGGAAGGACCCACCGCACAACAGGCCCAGCAGATGGCCACCAGCGAGGACGTGCGCGAGGTCGGCCGCAAGCTCGCCGAGGAGCACGCCCAGCTCGACGAGGAGGTGCGCAGCGTCGCCGACCAGCTCGGCGTCCCCCTGCCGAGCGGCCCCAGCGCCGAGCAGATGCGGTGGATGTCCGAGATCTCCTCGAAGACCGGCTCGGAGTACGACCGCACCTTCGTGCAGCGCCTGCGCGAGGCGCACGGGATGGTGCTGCCGGTGATCTCCGAGGTGCGCGCCAGCACCCAGAACGACCTGGTCCGCCAGTTCGCCGAGACCGCGGCCACGTTCGTGACCCGCCACCACGGCTACCTCGAGAGCACCGGCCTGGTCGACTACTCGGCGCTGCCCCACCACGGGCCCGGCCTGCTGGGCGGCGGCACCCAGATGAGCGACCTCCTCGTGCCGTTCCTGGTGTTCGTCGCCGCGCTGCTGGCCGCGATCGCCCTGTTCTGGGGCCTGCGCACCCGGCCGACGGCCGCCGGCCGCCGGGAGCGGGTCACCGTTCCGCAGCCGCCGATCTCGCAGCCGGCCGCGCGCATGCCGGAGCTCTCCGCGGTGGCCGCGATCCCGGCTCCGCGCGACGACGCGACCGGTCGGTTCTCCCCGCTGTCCGACATCCCCGTGGCGACGGTCACCGACAGCGGCGCCTACCGCCTGTCCCCCGACACCGGTCCGCAGGCCGCCGTCCGGTCGCGCCGCGGCACCGCCACGCTCACCGACACCGGATCGCACGCCGCCGTCTCCGACACCGGCCCGATCGACGCCGTGGCGGACACCGGCTCCCACCGCGCGGTCACCGATTCCGGCTCCCACCGAGTTTCCTCGTCCGGTTCCCACCGGATGCCGCGCTCCCGCAGGGCGCGGCACTCCATGCGGCGCTAGCTCCCCGCTCACCGCGCCGCTGCACCAGCTACCCCCCGCTGGTGTGACCGTCCCCGACCCCGAACGGAGGACCCGTGTCCCCGACAAGCACTGCACGGCACCGCTCGACCACCCCCCGCAAGGTCGCGCTCTGCGCCGCCGCCGTACTGGCGACCCTCCTGCCCACCGCGTGCGGGGCCGCCTACGCCGACAGCGGCCACTCCGGCCACGGCACGGAGGTGGTCGAGGTCGGCGGGGCCGACGCCGCGGAGCCCGCGGCTGTCAACGCCCCGGACGACGACGGCGACGACGACGCCGAGGCCGACGCCGCCGACGGTGACGAGGACGCCGCCGAGGGCGACGAGGAGGACGCCGACGAGAAGGACGCCGACGCCGACGGCGAGCGCCGCGGCAACGGCGGCAACGGCGACAACGGCAAGGACAACGAGAACAAGGGCAAGGACAACAACGGCAACGGAAACGACAACAACGGCAACAACAACAACGGCAACAACAACAACGGCGGCGACGAGGACAACAACGGGCTCGACGTCCTCGGCCGGGACTGCTCGAACAGCGACCTGGAGCCGCACAACGGGTTCCAGGAGGCGCCGCGCTGCGTCGACACCGCGTTCGGCGAGGTCGCGTCCGAGGAGAAGAGCCCGTCGCTGCTGATCACCGAGTCGCCGGAGACCGTGAAGGCCGGCGAGGAGTTCACGATCACGGTGAGCACCCGCAACCTGATCCGCGACCGCTTCCTCGGCGCTGCCGCGGGCGGTTACTACCTGGAGAGCTCGTTCCTCAACGAGGACGGCATCCAGCGCGGCCACTTCCACACCGCGTGCCGCATGCTCGAGAGCACCAGCGAGGCCCCCGACGCCGAGCCGGAGCCGGAGTTCTTCCTCGCCACCCAGGACAACGAGGGCGGCGAGGGCCCGGACTTCGTCGAGATCACCGTGTCCGGCATGCCGACCGCGGGCACCGCGCAGTGCGCCGTGTGGGCCGGTGACGGGTCGCACCGCATCCCGATGATGCAGCGCGCGGACCAGACCCCGGCCTTCGACGCGGTCCGCATCACCGTCGAGTGAGCAGGAACGATCAGGCGAGGCCGATGTCGGCCAGGCCGAGCAGCGCGCGGTAGCGCAACCCCTCGGCCTCGATCGCCTCCCGGGCACCGGTGTCGCGGTCCACCACGGTCGCGACACCGGTGACCTCTGCTCCGGCCTCCTGCACCGCGCGGACGGCCGTGAGCACCGAGTTGCCGGTCGTCGAGGTGTCCTCCACGACGAGCACCTTGCGGCCGGCGATGTCCGGCCCCTCGATGCGCCGCTGCATCCCGTGCTTCTTGGTGTCCTTGCGGACGACGAACGCGTCGACCGGGGGCGTCTCGGGTGCGACGGCCCGCTCGGCGGCGGCCGCGTGCAGCACGGCGTCGGCCACCGGGTCGGCGCCCAGGGTGAGGCCGCCGACCGCGGAGTACTCCCAGTCGGCCGTGAGCACCCGCAGCAGCCGCCCGACCAGCGGTGCGGCGCGGTGGTCGAGGGTCACCCGGCGCAGGTCGATGTAGTAGTCGGCCTCGGCGCCGGACGACAGCGTGACCCGCCCGTGCACCACGCCCAGCTCCCGGACGAGCGCCGCGAGCTGCTCCCGCTCGGTGTCCGCGCTCATCGCTCACCCGCGGCGATCACCCGCCGCAGCACCGGCCGCGGCAGCAGGTCGATCAGGGCGGCGAGCACCTTGTACTGCGGGCTCGGCACGGATACCACCTTCCCCCTCGCCAGGTCGGCGAGACATTCCTCCACGACGCGCTCCGCGTCCAGCCACAGCGGCCCGCGGCGCGCACCCACGTCCAAACCCGCGCGCTCGTGGAACTCCGTGCGCACGAAGCCGGGGCACAGCACGAGCGCCCGCACCCCGGTGCCGGCGAGCGAGGCCGCGAGGCCCTCGGTGAAGACCGTGACCCACGCCTTCTCGGCGGTGTAGGTCGAGCGGCTGCCGGTGACCAGGCCGAGCATGCTCGCCACGTTGATCACGGCGCCACGGCCCCGTTCGACCATGCCGGGCAGTGCGGCCCGCGTCAGCTGCAGCACGGCGGTGACGTTCAGGTCGTGCTGGGCGAGCAGCGCGGCCGGGTCGGCCTTCAGGAACGACCTCCCCTGGGCGGCCCCGGCGTTGTTGACCAGCAGGTCGACCGGCGCCGCATCGGCGGCCAGCCGCTCCGCGACGCGCTCGCGCCCCTCGGCGGTCGAGAGGTCGGCGGCCAGCACCTCCGCGGACACCCCGCGCTCGCGGTGCCGGGCGGCGGCCGCCTCCAACCGGCCGCGGTCGCGCGCGACGAGCACGAGGTCCCGGCCGTCCCGGGCGAGCCGCTCGGCGAACGCGGCCCCGATGCCGGACGTCGCACCGGTGATGAGCGCTGTGGGCACGGCCCGACCCTACTTCTTCCGCTCGGGCACGCTGTGGATCTCGTGGCCGACGCGGCCACGGCGCTGAACCGCGCCGGTCACTCCTTGCGCAGGCGGACGCCCAGGCCCTGCTCGAGCGCGGTGGCGAACTCGGCGAGGTCGGCGAGCAGGTCCTGCACGCGCTCGACGCTGGAGCCGAGCGGCGCGGTGGCCAGCACCCACGACTCCTCGCCCCACAGGAGCTCGACATCGTCGCCGAGGGCGTCGGCGGCCGTGGCGAGGCGCGGGGTGAGCAGCGGGCGGACCGCCGCGGCGTCGGAGACGAACGCGTACCGCTCGCCGACCGGCTGAAGCAGGTCGAGCCCGGCGTCGTCGGGCAGCGGGGCCGACGGGAGCCGCAGCTCGACGGCCGCGGGAAGCGGCTCCTGCAGCTGGACGGCCACCAGGATCGAGGTCAGGCGCCCGGCCTGTTCGTGGTCGAACACGTACGCCATGCGGGGCCCGTCCGGGGTGGGCACGTCGCCGCTGATCAGGTTGCGGGCCACGCCGGGGCCGCCCTGGTGGATGGTGCCGTAGCGCCAGCGGCTCGGGAGCACCGGATCGGTGTCCAGGAACTCCCAGCCGCGCATGGCGGCCCACCGCTTCCGGTCCTTCGCCCCGGAGCCGCGACGGCTGTCGATCAGCAGCAGAGCTGCGCCGATCAACAGCGCGATCACGGCGATGACGAACCACACCGTCGACGAGAGACCCACGGTCGAGCAGCGTAGCCCGGTACCGGCCCGACGAGCGGCAACGCCACGCATGATCGGGCCGGGCATCGGTCCCGGCCCGATCGCGTCAGCTCGTGGCGACCGGCATGCCCCGGCCGACGATCAGGGCGCCGGTGCCGCCCTCGGCCATGGGGTCGAGGTCGACCCGCACGGTGTCGCCCTCGCGGATCTCGCCGGCCAGCAGCTCCTTGGCCAGCTGGTCGCCGATCGCGGTCTGCACCAGCCTGCGCAGCGGCCGCGCCCCGTAGACCGGGTCGAAGCCGTTCATGGCCAGCCACTCCCGGCCGGCGTCGGTGACCTGCAGGGTCAGCCTGCGCTTGGCCAGCCGCTCCCGCAGCCGGTCGAGCTGGATGTCGACGATCGCCGTGAGCTCCTCGGTCGACAGCGAGTGGAAGACCACGACGTCGTCGAGCCGGTTCAGGAACTCCGGCTTGAAGTGCTGGCGCACGATCGTCATCACCGCATCCTTGCGGCCCTGGTCGTCGAGCGCCGGGTCGGCGATGGCCTGCGAGCCCAGGTTCGACGTGAGCACGAGGATCGTGTTGCGGAAGTCGACCGTGCGGCCCTGGCCGTCGGTGAGCCGCCCGTCGTCGAGCACCTGCAGCAGGATGTCGAAGACGTCCGAGTGCGCCTTCTCGACCTCGTCGAACAGCACCACCGAGTACGGGCGCCTGCGGACCGCCTCGGTGAGCTGACCGCCCTGGTCGTAGCCGACGTAGCCGGGCGGGGCACCGACGAGGCGGGCCACCGAGTGCTTCTCGGAGTACTCGCTCATGTCGATGCGGATCATCGCCCGCTCGTCGTCGAACAGGAACTCGGCGAGGGCCTTGGCCAGCTCGGTCTTGCCGACGCCGGTGGGCCCGAGGAACAGGAACGAGCCGGTGGGCCGGTTCTCGTCGGAGATGCCCGCCCGGGCGCGGCGCACGGCGTCGGAGACGGCGCGCACGGCCTCGGTCTGGCCGACGACGCGCTTGGCGAGTTCGTCCTCCATCCGCAGCAGCTTGGCGGTCTCGCCCTCGAGCAGCCGCCCGGCCGGGATGCCGGTCCACGCGGAGACGACGTCGGCGACGTCGTCCGGGCCGACCTCCTCCTTCAGCATCACGTCGCCGTCGGGTGCCGTGTTGGCCGTGGCCTCGGCGAGCTTCTTCTCCAGCGCCGGGATGCGCCCGTAGCGCAGCTCGGCGGCCTTGCCCAGGTCGCCGTCGCGCTCGGCGCGCTCCGACTCGCCGCGGAGCGCCTCGAGCTGCTCCTTCAGCTCGCGCACCGACTCGATGGCCTTCTTCTCGTTCTGCCACCGGGCGGTGAGGGCCGACAGCTCCTCCCGCTTCTCGGCCAGCTCGGCGCGCAGCGCCTCGAGCCGCTCGCGGGACGCCGGGTCGTCCTCCTTCTCCAGCGCCATCTCCTCGATCTCCAGCCGGCGCACGGCGCGCTCGACGCTGTCGATCTCGACGGGCCGGGAGTCGATCTCCATCCGCAGCCGGGACGCGGCCTCGTCGACGAGGTCGATCGCCTTGTCCGGCAGGAACCGCGCGGTGATGTAGCGGTCGGACAGGGTGGCGGCGGCCACGAGCGCGGCGTCGGTGATCCGCACACCGTGGTGGACCTCGTAGCGCTCCTTGAGCCCGCGCAGGATGCCGACGGTGTCCTCCACCGACGGCTCACCCACCAGCACCTGCTGGAAGCGGCGCTCCAGCGCGGGGTCCTTCTCGATGCGCTCGCGGTACTCGTCGAGCGTGGTGGCGCCGACCATCCGCAGCTCGCCGCGGGCGAGCATCGGCTTGATCATGTTGCCGGCGTCCATCGCGCCCTCGCCGGTGGCGCCCGCCCCGACGATCGTGTGCAGCTCGTCGATGAACGTGATGATCTGCCCGGCCGACTCGGTGATCTCCTTCAGGACGGCCTTGAGCCGCTCCTCGAACTCACCGCGGTACTTCGCGCCCGCGACCATCGCGCCCAGGTCGAGCGACACGACCCGCTTGCCGCGCAGGGACTCCGGGACGTCCCCGGCGACGATGCGCTGGGCGAGGCCCTCGACGATGGCGGTCTTGCCGACGCCCGGCTCACCGATCAGCACCGGGTTGTTCTTGGTGCGCCGCGACAGCACCTGCACGACGCGGCGGATCTCGGCGTCACGCCCGATCACCGGGTCGAGCTCGCCCTTGCGCGCCCGCTCGGTGAGGTCGACGCCGTACTTCTGCAACGCCTGGTAGGTGCCCTCCGGGTCGGGGCTCGTGACCCGGGCCGACCCGCGGACCTTCGTGAAGGCCTCCCGCAGGGCGTCGGGGGTGGCACCGTGGCGGCGCAGCAGGTCGGCGACCTGGCTGGGAGCCGTGGCGAGGCCGACCAGAAGGTGCTCGGTGGAGACGTACTCGTCGCCCATCTCGGTGGCGAGGCGCTGGGCGGCGTTGATCGCGGCGATCGCCTCGCGGGAGAGCTGGGGAGCGCTCACCGTCGAGCCCGACGCCGAGGGCAGCCGGTTGGACAGCTGGTTGAGGTCGTTGCGCACCGCTGCGGCGTCGGCACCGACGGCGGCCAGCAGCGGCGCAGCGATACCGTCAGTCTGGGCCAGCAGCGCGCCGAGCAGGTGCACGGGGCCCACGTCCGGGTTGCCGGCGAGCGTCGCCGCCTGCGCCGCGGCCGAGATGGCCTGCTGCGTCTTGGTGGTGGGGTTGAAGGAATCCATCCCCTCGGGTCCTCCTGCACGTGGTCCGTCAGGGCACCATCGTGCCCGTCGATACCAACAACGTCAGGAAAGTTGAGTGTGTTCCACTCAAGGTTGGTTCGTTTCGTGCGTTGCGCCGGTGCGGGTCAGCCGAGCGCGGAGTTCACCACCGCCGTGTCCGCGACCTGCTCGAACCGGATCGCCTTGCCCGCGCGGAAGTGCCACACGTGCACCGCCCGCGCCTGCATGGACCGGCCGGTCGCCCGGTAGGTGCCCCGGTAGGTGAGCACCACCGCGATCGCGTCCCCGGTCCCGATGAACTCCTCGGCCTCGACCGCGAACCCGGCCCACTCGGCGCCGATGCGCCGGAACACGCCGTCCAGCACGGCCTGGGGCCCGCGGTAGGTGCCCGCGTACGGCGAGCCCGCCGCCCCGACCCACTCGACGTCCCGGTCGAGCAGCGCGAGCACCGTCGGGATGTCGCCGTTCGCGTACGCCGCGTACCCGGCGCGCAGCGCCGCGACGTTGTCGATCGCCGCGCCCGCGGCGGCCTGGTCGGTGCTCATGGGTCCTCCTCGTCCCCGGCGTTGTTCCCGCTCCGGCTGCCGCCCAGCGTGGCGCCGTGGGGCCACACGGGCACAGTCGCAGAACTGCGTACCCCGGGACCGGGCCCGATCAGCCGACGACGGTGTTGAGCACCGCGGTGTCGTCGATGCTCTCGTAGCGGGTGATCCGCCCATCCCTGAACCGGTACAGGTGAACGAACCGGGACGTCATCGACTTCCCGGTCGACCGGTACGTGCCACGGCAGGTGCCGAGCACCGCGACCGCATCCCCGGACGCGATGTACTCCTCCGGCTCCACGTGGAACTCCGCCCACTCGGACGCGACCCGGCCGAACACCCCGGCCGCGACGTCCTCCGGCCCGACGAACGTGCCCGCGAACGGGCCGCCGGACGCCTCCACCCACCGCACGTCCGGGTCCAGCAGCGCGAGCACGATCGGGACGTCCCAGGACTCGAACGCCGCGTACCCCGTGCGCAGCACCGCCACGTTCCGCGCCGCGGCGTCATCCGCGGCCGCGCCGGTGGTCCGCTCGGTCATCACCACGTCCCTCCCTCACCGCGTCGGGCGCGCCTCGTCGGAAGGACACTCGGAAAAGGGCGGCGCAGCGCTAGCGGTGGGCGCTCGACGGTGTGCCCGCCGTCCACCGCCCCACCAGGGCGTCCGGGCGCTCGAAGGGCCGTTGGACGGCCGCCCCCGGGTTAAGCTGGCCCGCGAGGACCCCGGTCCCGGCTCCCCGTTCCGACGAGCAGGAAGACACCGGCCTTCATGACCGCTGAACAGTTGCTCACCGCTGACCTGTCCGGCATCGGCGAGCCCCGCGGTGAAGAGCACGGAAGAGCGCGGCTCATCAGGGACAGCTGGGCGCAGATCGAACCGGACGTCGACGAGCTGGGGCGGCTGTTCTACGCCAACCTGTTCCGCATCGCCCCCGAGACCCGCGACCTGTTCCCGGTCAACCTGCAGGTGCAGCGCAGCCGGCTCGTGCGCGCGCTCGTGCACGTCGTGCAGATGATCGACCGGCCGGACGAGCTCACGCCCTTCCTCGAGCAGCTCGGCCGCGACCACCGCAAGTTCGGCGTGGTCGCGCGGCACTTCGAGGCCGTCGGCGAGGCGCTGTTCGCCGCGCTCGCCGACACAGCGGGCCCCGTCTGGACCCCCGAGGTGCGCGAGGCCTGGGTCCACGCCTACGAGTTCGTGTCCGGCGCCATGCGCACCGCGGTCGAGTCCGAGCGCGGCCCCGCCACGTGGTTCGGCGAGGTGGTCGCCCACGAGCGCATCGGCTGGGACATCGCGATCATCACCGTGCAGGCCCCCGAACCGATCCCCTACCGGGCGGGCCAGTACCTGAGCGTCGAGGTCCCACAACGGCCGCGGCTGTGGCGCTACCTCTCGCCCGCCAACGCCCCCCGCGAGGACGGCACGCTGGACTTCCACGTCCGCGCCGTCGAGGGCGGGTGGGTCAGCCGCGCGATCGTCGCCCACACCAACATCGGCGACACCTGGCGCTTCGGCTCGCCGATGGGCCGGATGCACGTCGACCCCGGCACCGGGCGCGAGGTGCTGATGGTCTGCGGCGGCACCGGCGTCGCCCCCATGAAGGCGCTGCTGGAGGACATCGCGCAGCGTCCCGAGCAGCCCCGGACGCAGGTCTTCGTCGGCGGCCGCACCTGGGACGACCTCTACGACTTCACGAGCCTGCGCAAGTTCTCCTACAGCAACACCTGGCTCGACGTGATCCCCGTCGTCGAGGAGGACGACGGCGCCTCGGGCGCCGAGCGCGGCACCCTCGCCGACGTCGTCACCCGGTACGGGGCGTGGGCCGACCACGACGTGCTGGTCTGCGGCTCGCCCGCGATGATCCGGGCCACCGTCTCCCGGATGCTGGTCGCGGGCACCCCGCTGGACCGGATCAAGTACGACCCGTTCACGGTGGACTGACCTGGCGTTCGCACGGCGCAGTCCGGGTTCCGCGGGTCCGGGTCGGGCGCGCCCGACGGGGCGCCGCCCGACTTCGTGCCGCCGGAGGGAGCGGGAACCGGCCGCCCGGCCGCCGACGGCCGGTCAGCCGCGCGGCTTCGGCCGCCAGACGACGAGCGCCTGGCGGCGGTCGACCGGGACCAGCTCGCGCCGGTACGAGGCGTGCACCGCCGCGGCAGCCTCCTCGGCGGCGACCCGGGCGGCGGCGAGCTCCCGTTCCAGCTCCTCCACGCGGTTGCGCAGCTCGTCGATCGTCTGTTCCAGCTCGATGATCCGCTTGATGCCCGCGAGGTTGACGCCCTCCTCCTGGGAGAGCCGCTGCACCTCGCGGAGCAGGGCGATGTCACGCGGCGAGTACCGCCGTCCACCGCCCGCGGCCCGGCCGGGGCTCACCAGGCCCAGCCGGTCGTAGCTGCGCAGCGTCTGGGCGTGCAGGCCCGCGAGCTCGGCCGCTACGGAGATCACGAACATGGGGCTGTCCATGTCCGCGCCCGGCGGGAGCCCGCGGCCGTCAGTCGTCATCGCGCACCTCCGAACAGGTCAGCCCGCGGGTCGAAGTCCTTCGTGGCTTCGGCGTACGACTGCAACGCCTCGACGGCCTTGTCGTCGAGGCGCGACGGCACGGCCAGCTCGACGGTGACGAGCAGGTCGCCGGCCTTGCCCTTGCGCTGCACCCCGCGCCCGCGCACCCGGAACGTGCGCCCGCTCGCCGTGCCCGGCGGGATCCGCAGCGTGACGGTGGAGTCCAGCGTGGGCACGGTGATCGTGCTGCCGAGCGCGAGCTCCGGGTAGCTGACCGGAACGGTGAGGGTGATGTCGTCCGGGTTGCGCTCCGACCGGCCGAAGATCCGGTGCGGGGTGACGTGCACCCTCACGTACAGGTCCCCAGCGGGCGCGCCGCCGCGGCCCGGTTCGCCCTGCCCCTTGAGCCGGATCTGCTGCCCGTCCTGCACCCCGGGCGGGATGCGCACGGTGATCGTGCGGGTGCGGGTGCTCATGCCCTCGCCACCGCATTCGGGGCAGGGGTCGTCGATGATCCGGCCCGTGCCGCGGCAGTCGCGGCACGGCTCGGAGAACGCGAACGCGCCCTGGCTGCGGCTGACCAGACCGACGCCGCCGCACGTGGGGCAGGTGCGCGGGGTGCTCCCCGGCCGCGCCCCGGTGCCGCCACAGCGTTCGCAGCGACCCGGCGAGGTCAGCCGCAGCTGCACCTCGGCGCCGCGCACGGCGTCGACGAAGTCGATCCGCAGCTCGCTCTCGACGTCGGCGCCCCGCCGGCTGCGCGTGGTCGTGGTGGTGCCCGCGCCCCGGCCGCCGAACAGACCGCCGAACAGGTCACCGAGTCCACCGGCGCCGGAGGCGCCCCCGAACAGGTCGTTCAGGTCGAAGCCGGGGCCGGCGGCGGTCCCGAACCCACCCGGGAACCCGCCGCCGGCGAACCGGCCGCCACCACCGGCGAAGAGCGCGCGCGTCTCGTCGTACTCGCGACGCTTCTTCTCGTCGGACAGCACCCCGTACGCCTCGGAGACCCTCTTGAACCGGGCCTCGGCCTCGGCGTCGCCGGGGTTGGCATCCGGGTGCAGCTCACGGGCGAGCCTCCGGTACGCCTTCTTGATCTCGTCGGCCGAAGCGTCGGGGGGCACGCCCAGCTCGCGGTAGTAGTCCTTCTCGATCCAGTCCCGCTGGGTCACCCCGCCTCCTTCCCGTTGATCAGGGCTCTTCGGCCGGATCGGTCGTCGTGCTGGTGCCGTCCTCCTCGCTCCGGTCGGCGGACCCCAGTTCGTCGGGGCGGTCGGCCACCGCGACCATCGCCGGCCGCAGCACGCGGTCGGCGATGCGGTAGCCGCGGCGCAGCACCGAGGAGATCACGGTGACGGTCGGCCCGTCCACGGTGCTCGGCTCGTGCTGCACCGCCTCGTGCACGGACGGGTCGAACGGCTCGCCCTCCATCCCGAACGGCTCGAGGCCGAGCTTCTGCGTGACGGCCACCAGCTTGTCGGCCACCGCCTTGAACGGACCGGTGAGATCACCGTGGGCCTCGGCGCGCTCGATGTCGTCGAGCACGGTGACCAGCTCGGACATGAGCTGCACGCGCGCGTTGATCTGCACGTTCTCCCGGTCGCGCTCCACGCGGCGCCGGTAGTTGGCGTACTCGGCGGTGACCCGCTGCAGGTCGGCCGTGCGCTCGGCGACCTGAGCGGCGAGCTCCGCTGCGGCGACGGCGTCCGGCCCGGTCGCCTCCCCAGCCTGCTGCTCGGGTGTGGCGTCGGGGCCGCCCCCGGCCGACTCCTCGGCCGGAGAGCGCACCTCGCCGGTCACCGGGTCGATCCGGCGCCGGTCCCGGACCACGACCCGCTCCCCGTCGCCGTTCTCGACAGCGTCGTTGCGGTTGTCGTGGTCACTCACTTCTTGTCCTTCTCCTCGTCGACGATCTCGGCGTCCACGACATCGTCAGAGCCGCCGGCCTGCTGGCCGCCGGCCTGGCTCGCGCCACCGGTGGCGGCCCCGGCCGCACCGTCGGCGCCGGCCTGCTGGTAGAGGGCCGAACCCATCTTCTGGGACTCGGTGGCGAGCTTCTCCATGGCCGACTTGACGGCCTCGATGTCGGTGCCCTTCAGCGCCGACTGGACGTCGCCGATCGCGCGGTTCACCGAGTCCTTCACGTCGGCCGAGAGCTTCTCGTCGTTCTCCTTGATGAACTTCTCGGTCTGGTAGACGAGAGTCTCGGCCTGGTTGCGGGTCTCGGCCTCCTCACGCCGCTTCTTGTCCTCGGCGGCGTGCTGCTCGGCCTCGCGCATCATGCGCTCGATCTCCTCCTTCGGCAGGGAGGAGCCGCCGGTGATCGTCATGGCCTGGCTCTTGCCGGTGCCCAGGTCCTTCGCGGACACGTTGACGATGCCGTTGGCGTCGATGTCGAAGGAGACCTCGATCTGCGGCACGCCCCGGGGAGCCGGCGGGATGCCGGTCAGCTCGAACATGCCGAGCTTCTTGTTGTAGGCCGCGATCTCGCGCTCGCCCTGGTAGACCTGGATCTGCACCGACGGCTGGTTGTCCTCGGCCGTGGTGAAGATCTCCGACCGGCGGGTGGGGATCGTGGTGTTGCGCTCGATGAGCTTGGTCATCACACCGCCCTTGGTCTCGATGCCGAGCGAGAGCGGGGTGACGTCGAGCAGCAGAACGTCCTTGACCTCGCCCTTCAGCACACCGGCCTGCAGGGCGGCACCGACGGCGACGACCTCGTCCGGGTTGACGCCCTTGTTCGGCTCCTTGCCACCGGTGAGCTCCTTGACCAGGTCGGTGACCGCCGGCATGCGGGTGGAGCCGCCGACGAGCACGACGTGGTCGATGTCGCCGACCGAGATACCCGCGTCCTTGATCACCTGGTGGAACGGCGCGCGGGTGCGGTCCAGCAGGTCGGAGGTGATCCGCTGGAACTCGGCGCGCGAGAGCGTCTCGTCGAGGAACAGCGGGTTCTTGTCGGCGTCGACCGTGATGTAGGGCAGGTTGATCGTCGTGGTCGACTGGCTCGACAGCTCGATCTTGGCCTTCTCCGCGGCCTCGCGCAGCCGCTGCATCGCCATCCGGTCCTTGGTCAGGTCGATGCCGTGGCTGCTCTTGAACCGCTCGACGAGCCAGTTGATGATCCGCTCGTCCCAGTCGTCGCCACCGAGGTGGTTGTCACCGTTGGTGGCCTTGACCTCGACGACGCCCTCGCCGATCTCCAGCAGCGACACGTCGAAGGTGCCACCACCGAGGTCGAAGACCAGGATGGTCTGCTCCTTCTCGCCCTTGTCCAGCCCGTAGGCCAGCGCGGCCGCGGTCGGCTCGTTGACGATCCGGAGCACGTTCAGGCCGGCGATCTGGCCGGCCTCCTTGGTGGCCTGGCGCTGGGCGTCCTCGAAGTACGCCGGGACGGTGATCACCGCGTCGGTGACCTCCTCACCCAGGTACGCCTCGGCGTCGCGCTTCAGCTTCTGCAGCACGCGCGCGCTGATCTCCTGCGCGCGGTAACGCTTGCCGTCGATCTCCGGCGTCGTCCAGTCGCTACCGATGTGGCGCTTGACGGACCGGAAGGTCCGGTCCGCGTTCGTCACGGCCTGGTTCTTCGCCGACTGACCGACGAGCACCTCGCCGTTGCGGGCGAACGCGACGACCGACGGGGTGGTGCGCGCACCCTCGGCGTTGGCGATGACCGTGGGTTCGCCGCCCTCGAGGACGGCAACGCAAGAGTTGGTGGTCCCGAGGTCGATACCGACCGCACGAGCCATGGTGTTGTGCCTCCGATGGTGGTGGACTTGAGCTGCCGTCGCTCAAGTTTGCCACGGGCGAATCGGGGGACCGCGCCCGCGCCTTGAGCCAGCTTCACTCAACTTGCTGCCCGGTCCAACGTACGGGTGCGCGCTCGTGTTCCCCGGGCGACCCGGGTCACCGTCGCGCCGGGGTGGGTGGAGGCCGCGCTCGCGCCTACAGCGGGGCGGCCGGGCGGGGTTCGACGCGGCCCGCCGAGGCGGGCGGCAGCGGGTCGGGGATCGGGGCGAGCACGCGGTGGTGCTCGGGGTCGGCCACCACGTTCTCGTCCGCGTCGTAGTACTCCAGCTGCCCGTCCGGACCGAGCTCGGCGTGGTAACCGGCGGCGGCGAGCTGCTCCTCGTCGAGGTCGACCAGCGCCTCCCAGCGGCTCGGCACGACCTTGTAGTCCGGCCACGGCAGGTGTCCGTACGCATCGTGGAGGTCCGCGAGCAACCCGACGAACACCTGCTGCCACCGCAGGGGCATCGACTGCGCGAGCGAGCGCGGCACCACGAGGTGGTCGGGCGTGGCGCCGGGCGCCGGCCGGTCGAGGTAGTCCTGGACGGGCGTGGTGGATGCCGGGACGGAGCCTTCGGGGGGCATTGCTACTCCTGCGATACGGATGTCCGAACGCGACAGTATCGACACCGCTACACGGTGTTCGGCGTGGTGCCCGGGCGCGTGGCGAGCGGCACGAGTTCGGAGTAGTTCCACGGCACCGACCGCACCCGCACCCGCTCACCCGTGTACGGGGCCTCCACCATCTGGCCGTTCCCCAGGTACATCGTGACGTGGTGGATCGTCGACGGGTCCGACGGATCCGTCGCGTAGAACAGCAGGTCACCCGGCTGGGCCTCGGAGATCGGGACGTGCCCGCCCGCGTAGAACTGCTGGCGCGACACGCGCGGCAGGTTGATGCCCGCCGCCTGGTAGGCCCGCAGCACCAGCCCCGAGCAGTCGTAGGTGTTCGGGCCGGTGGCACCCCAGACGTAGGGCTTGCCGACCTCGCGGAGCGCGAACTCGATCGCCGCCCGGGCCACTCCCTCCGGCAGCTCGGCGGTGCGCCCGCAGCCCGTCGGGTCGGCGACGTCGGCGAGCTCGCGCACCAGGTCGGCGGCGAGGCCCTCCCACTTGGCGTAGGCGTCGGGGAAGGCCGACCGCTGCACGGTCTGGGCCGCCACGGTGACCGGCATGGACTCCCAGCCCGGGACCTCCAGGAGACGCTCGATGAAGATCCGCGTCGCGTACACCGGGTCGGTGACCTGCGCGGGCGTCCCCCACCCCTGGGAGGGCCGCTGCTGGAACAGCCCGAGCGAGTCGCGGTCGCCGTAGTTGATGTTGCGGAGGGTCGACTCCTGCATCGCGGTGGCCAGCGCGATCAGCCACGCCCGCGGCGGTGCCCCCATCTCGCGGGCGACCCCGATGATCGTGGCCGCGTTGCGCCGCTGCTCATCGCTCAGGTCGCCGATCCGGGTGCCCGCCCGGCTGCCGGCCAGCGGGCCCACCGGCGCGCGCACGGTGGGGTCGCACGCGCCATAGCTCTGCCTGCCGCCACCGAGGCCCCCGGTGCTCACGGTGAAGGCGATGAAGCCCACCCCGAGGAAGAGGCCGAGCGCCGTCACGAACACGACGACCGGCACGAGCAGCCGCAGCGGACGCAGGGCACGCATCGGGTGCGCGCCTCATTCCCGGTCGTAGCCGGCGACCCGCCAACCGTCCTCGGTCTGCACGACCAGCACGATCAGCGTGAGCCGGTCCGTCGGCACCTCGACCTGCACCGAGCGCGGGGCGACCCGGACGGCGCGGGGCTCGCCGGTGACCCGGGTGGCCGGGATGTTCTCCGGGTCGACCCCGGCCAGCACGCCGAGGTACTCGTCGGTGGTCGTGCTGCGCAGCCCGTCCAGCCACTCCTGCGCGCTGGTGCCCTCCGGGGGACGCACCCACGCCGCCGCCCAGCGGGCGGCCACCTCGACCGCCGCCCTCGGCGCCGCCGACGGGGGCAGCTGGGTGGGGGTGAGCGCGGGCACCGGCGGCAGCGCGGTGCGGGTGGGGGTGCCCGCGACGCCGGGTCCGCGCCCGAGCGGCCCCGGCCCGTCGCCCGGGTCGGTGGCGCCGCCGACCCCGGTGCGCGCGGGGGTGACCGCCGCGATCGCGAACGTCGCACCGACCACCAGGGCGACCACGAAGGCCGCGGTGACCGCGAGCCGGAGCGGTGAACGCAGCGGCCACGTCCACACCGCCCGGTACGCCGCGGACCGGCCGTGCGAGGTCCTAATCGGCACGGCCGCCGCCGGGGGAGATCACGGTCTGGTCCGACCAGGGCCGGTAGATCCGGTAGACGGGCACGCCGTCGACGATCTCTGCCTGCACCGGGCGGACGCCACCCGGGCGCAGCGGCACCGCGTCGGGCCTGCGGTAGATCACGCGGTCGTCCACCTCGCCCGCGTCGCCCCAGTTCGGCACGCCGCCGGTGGTGACCGCGTCGTCGGGCGGGGCGGGCAGGGCGGCGCGGCGCACGGTGGGCACCGCGGTGGGCTCGGGCGGCTCCGCGTTCGCGCCGCGCGGCGCAGGCACGTCGGCGGTGGTCGCGGACACGCGCACGGCGGAGTCCGCCTCCGGCCGGGCGCCCTCGGCCCGGCGGGCGGCGGCCATGGCCCCGCGCCGCTCCTCCCACCAGCGGGTCTGTCGGTCGTCGGCGTCCGGGGCGCCGCGCACGCGCTGCCACACCCGCGACAGGGGTCCGGTGCCCGCGCCCGGCACGATGCCGCCGAACTGCTCGCGGGTGAGCGACACCATCGACACCAGCCGCCGGAACGGCCGCGAGACCGCCCACATCACCACCGTGACGACGCCGGTGACGAGCAGCGCGAGCCACAGGTCGATGCCGGAACCCGGCCGGAAGAGCGACACCACCAGCAGCGCGTGCAGGCCGGCGAGCGCGCCGACCACGAGCGTGTTGACGATGGCCGCGCCGGCGACCCGCAGCAGGGCGGGCATGATGTCCGGCTTCAGGATCGCGATGACGGCGATGGCGGGCGCGGTCATGACCATCAGCCGCAGCACCAGCATCGCCACCAGCACCAGCACCTTGGACATGAGCTGGAACAGCGCGATGCACACCGCCTGGACGACCGCCAGCACGCCCGCGCCGATGCGGCTGCCGGCCTCGCCCTGGAAGTAGGGGTACCGGTCGCCCATGCGGGCGGCGATCGCGGCGAACTCGGCCTTCTTCTGCTCGGCCAGGACCTGCGTGTCGCGGCCCTCCGCGACCTCCGCCTTCGTGAACGTCTGCGCCCGCAGCAGGTCGCGGCCCAGCTCCTGGGCCTGCGGCACGTCCGGCGAGCCGAACTCGCCGCGCAGCCAGTTCTGGTAGATCACCTGGTCGACGAGCACCGTCGGCAGCGTGTCCCGGGTGCCGAGGCCGACCTGGCCGAGGAAGCCCTCCTGCATCTGCGTCACGCCGTCGAGCAGCAGGCCGTCGGCCGCCTTCGCCCAGTCGAGCGGGGCGAGGTAGGCCGCCGACCCGACGACGAGCGCCACCACGGCGAGCGCGGCCCGCTGGGTCTGGCGTGCCAGGTCGCCCCGCAGCGCCAGCACCAGCAGGATCACGGCCAGCAGCAACAGCACCGGGCCGACGAAGGTGGTGAACACCGCGTCGTACATGGCGCGGGTGCCGTCGCTGATCAGCTGGTCGAGCGGGGAGAGCAGCTCGCCGCCGCCGGCGATGAGGTAGTGCGCCCAGTTGACCCCGCCGACCATGAACTTCGCGACGTTGAGCGCCTGGTTGCCCAGCCAGGTGTCGGTGGTGGTCGCCGGGTTGAGCGCGGCGCCCGCGCAGCCGATGTCGTAGTTGTGCCAGACGAGCCCGGCGTAGCCGACCTCGCGGTAGACGCTGCCGAGCTCGCCGTGGCTCGCCCGGGGCGGGTCGAGCGAGCCGACGAGCCCCGTGCCGGGCCGGTCCGGCTCCGGCGACTCCTTGCAGTCGAACCCCTGGCCGAACGCGGGCTGCCCGATCAGGATCGAGCCGCCCACCAGCCCGGCGACGACCAGCACCGCCATCCGCCTGCGCGGACGCGCGCCGTGCTGCGCCGCGCGGCGGCGCGCCCTGCGGCGCAGGACCACCGCGACCGCGCCTGCGATCACCAAGGCGACCGGCAGCCATCCCGCGGCTGCCGGGGTGGCTGCGGACATCACCGACGGGCCTCCCCGGCCGCGTGGACGCGCCCGGTCACCGACCGGTCGTCCGGCGCGGCGGAGGGCTCGTCGTCCAGGTCCGTGCCCGGGTCGACGTCGCCCAGCAGGTCGAGGTCCTCGTCGCGGCGCAGCTGGACCGCGCCGCCGTTCCGGATGGGTGCGGGCCGCGCGGCCTCGAGCGCGCCGCCGTCCGGAGCGTCGAGCTCGGGCTCGTCGAGGTCGTCGCCGAGGTCGATCGTGGGCGCCGCCACGCGGCCGAGCACCGCGGGGCGCGCGGGCGCCGGCTCCGCGGGCGGGCGCACCGGGGGCGCGGTGACCGCGGGCGTCCCGCGCACCGAGATCCGGTTGGCGTCCGGGTTGGTGTCGAGGGCCTGCCGGACGTGCTCCAGGTGCGGCGCCTCGAGGTCGATCCGGATCTTCTCCACGCCGCCGTGGCCGTCGGCGAAGATGAACTGGCGCGGGGTGTCGTCGGGCCGGTCGTCGTCGCGCGGGCGCGGCGAGAGGGTGCCGAGCATCTGCTCGTAGCCGACGCCGGTGGGCACCTTGAGCAGCCGCAGCGCGTCGCGTTGCGCCTCCTCGTCGTCGGTGCGGCCCACGAACACCGCGTTGACCAGCGAGGCGAACCCGGAGACGCGCAGCAGGTCGCCCGCGAGCTGCGAGGCGAAGAGCGCGCGGACGTTGAACTTGCGGGAGTCGCGGGCGAGCCGGTCGATCAGCACCTTGCCCGTGGGCACCTGGGACAGGAAGTGCGTCTCGTCCAGCGCCACGCCCTTGCGCAGGTTGCGGTCGGCGTCGTAGATCGTGCGCTGGGTGAGCCAGGACGCGAGGTTGAGCAGCTCGACCGCGAGCGCCTCGGCGTCGGTCCACTCCTCGCGCGGGCTGCCCGGGCGCGGCAGCGTCATGCCCTGCATCGTGAGGACCGTGAGGCGGTAGTCGCGGTCGGCCTGCCACGGGTCCTCGCGGGAGGTGTCCGGGAAGAGCAGGGCGGCCTGGGGCAGTTCCCGTCGCTCCGACAGGAAGTCGGCCACCACGCCGGCGTGCTCCTCGCCGTCGCGGGCGTGCCTGCGCAGCACGTCGATGACCTGGCCGGGGTGGCGGTCGGGGGCGCCGCCGACCTCCCGCACGGCGCGCAGCAGCACGATCCGCGTCTGCGGCAGCCGCGCGACGTCGTAGGGCAGCAGGCCGGTGAGGACGTCGAGGACGAGCCGGCGGCGGGTGGCCGCGGCCAGCGACCGCTCCCGGCGCCAGGCCCGCTCGGGGTCCTCCTCGTCGGCGAAGTGCTCCAGCTTCGGCTCGGCGACGACCCGGTAGGGGTTGAGGATGCCCGGGTCGGCGCGCAGCAGGTTGATGTGGCGGGAGAACGGGGCGAGCTCGGGGAGGCGGGTCAGCCGCGCGAGCGGGCCGGACGGGTCCAGCAGCGTCCAGCGCGCCCCGGCGCGCAGCGTCTTGTAGGTGATGAGGCCGGTCAGGAACGACTTCCCGGACCCGAGGCCGCCGACCACCGCCGTGAGCCCGGACGCCCGGCGGACCTCCTGGGCGAGCCACGGGTCCCACGCCACCGGCCGCCGGGTGGCCGTGCACGTCTCGCCGATCATGATGCCGCGCCGGTCGCCGACCGAGGCGGTGGCCGCGGGCACCGCCGCGGCGGCCCACATGACCGAACCGCGCCTGCGGTAGGCGGTGGAGGCGAGCGGCTCGCCCGGGATGAACTCGCGCGCGAACCGGTACTGGGCCTCGGGGTGCTCGATCTGCACCTTCGGCCGGTAGATCTCGAGCACCTGCTGGGCGCGGCTGATCGCCTCGGCCTCGTCCTTGCCCGAGACCGCGATCCGCCACCAGCCGTACAGGCGCGTGTTGAGCTGGGTCAGGCCGCTGGAGAGCTCGTCCTCGACCTCGAGCACGCGGTCGGCCTGGCGGGCGAGCGACATCGGCGGGTCGAGGTCGTGGTCGTGGGTGTAGTGGCGGATCTGGCTGCGCACCTTGCCCATCTGGCGCTGCAGCTCGCCCGCGACCTCCTCCGGCCGCCGCACGTAGATGCGCGCCGACCACTCCACCGGGAACGGCAACCGGTCCGAGTGCTGCATCCACGGGTCGTCGACCTCGGGGATGCGCAGGCCCTCCATCAGGCCGAGGGAGAGGACCGCGACGTGGCGGGTGACCGTCTGGGCCCGCAGCCGCCCCACCACCTGCACGGTGGGCGCGTAGGGCTCCTGGTACATCTCGACGCCGTCGGTGAACGCGGCGAGGTCCTCGGTCTCCCACCGGTGCGCGCCCCCCGGCACCACGGACAGGGTGCGCGGCGCGGGGAGCCCCAGCGCGCAGGACCGGTGCATGAGCCACGCGATGTCGTCGGAGGTGGCCGGCACCGCGTCCAGCCCCGGCCCGGCGACCAGCGCGTCCAGGTGGGCGACCTCGGAGGACAGCGCCTCGATCTCGGCCCGGACGGCGGCCGGGGCGACCTTGCCGAGCACCGGGGCGGCGCGCTCGACCCAGCGGTCGAGGGTGCGGCGCCCGGACACCTCGATGCCGAGGAACACCTCCTTGTCCGACATGGACAGGCCCATCAGGTGGCGCTGCTCGCCCTCGAGGAAGCCGTCCCAGCCGAGCGCGCCCGCGACGTCGGGCATCCGGTCGAGCGCGTTGTGGTCGAACGCCTCGGCCCACATGTGCACCGGGTAGGGCCGCGTGGTGACCCGCAGGTGCAACCAGCGGCCCTGCAGCTCGCCCAGCTGCGCCGCGATCTGGCGGATCAGCACCTCGCGCTGGGAGTCGCTGCGGAAGCTCCAGGCCTGCGCCGCGAGCCGGTACCAGGCCATGACCTGCGTGTTCGTGCGGGTCAGGTGCCCCTCGATGGAGCGCAGCGCGATGTTGGGCTCGTACGTCGGCAGCCCGCCGTCCCCGGTGAGCGGCCGCCCACGCCGCCGCGTGCGCTCCTTGCGTCTCCGGCCCGCGTCACCCCGTGACACGTGTCCGTCCCTCCCGGCCGGGCCGCACCCGGCGCCTCGCCTGCTGCTGCACCCCGCGCCGCGCCGAAGCGCGGCGCGTCCCACGCGGTCCGACCACGGGGCCGATCCGGACGTGGCTCGAGCGGATCACGCCGCCCGTGCCGACCGTGCGCTTGCGCGGCCCGGTGATCTCGTGCCGGAACAGCCCGAGCACCTGGCCGAGCGGGCGCTCGTAGTCGATGCGCTGGCCGATGAACCGCGTGATCGCCACCGTGAGCACGAGCGCCCAGGCGACCGAGAAGAAGTCGAGCCCGATCCCGACCCGGCGCTGGACGAACATGATCAAGATCATGACAAGGAGGCCGAGCCCGTAGCTCACGTACCTCGCGCGCCAGGGGAACGTGGCGCGCGGCGGCCCGAGCCAGACGGAGTCGACGCGATAGATCTCGTCGTCGGTGCGGACCAGCATCACCCGACGAGGAGACCGGCGAGGAAGTTGCCGATCTCGGGGCCGTTGCCGGACACCGCGATGCCGAGGGCGATGAGGCCGACGATCAGGCCGACGCTGCGGCGCGCGACGCCAGCGTTGTCACCCTTGCCCCCTATCCACAGGAGGATGATCGCGATTCCGAGCAGGATGAGCGGGATCACATTGTCCTGGATCCACCCTTGGAGACCGCTGGTGCTCAGGGCCTGCGCCTGCAGCACGAGCACCTGTGGTCCGGTCATGACGGCTCCTCCTCGTGGCGCTGCCAACCCGAGTCCGCCGCTACCCGACACCTCGGGCCAGTGGACGCCCGACCTGGTCTACTCGGGCATTCGCGCACGAGTAGACCATGTTGACCACCGGGAGCATAGCGAGTCGCCCGCGCGTTCCAGGCGACCGACACGGACCGCGATTCGCCCGCGCGCAGGGGTGAACGACGCGATCACCGGGACCGGATCTGGACCGGTTGAGTGACGAACGTCCGGCGCGCACCCGGGGGCGCGACACCCGACCGCGCGTTATGGTCACAACGCGCTCCGCTGTTACCGGCGAGTAAGTTACGTTCTGATCAGCCGGAACGACGCCGCCGCGCGGCGGGGAGCACCGGTCTACCCTGCTGACGCAACGGCCCGCGGTCCACCACCCGCGACGCCAGCCCTGGGAGGAAGCCGTGGTTGTCAGACTCGTCATCGGACTGGCGATGACAGCGCTCGCACTGGCGGTGTCGGGCCGTCGTGCCTGGTGGCTCTACACGCTGATCAGGTCCGGCCAGCCCGCGCCCGACCGGCTCCAGCAGATGAACGAGCGGATCAAGGCGCAGTTCGTCGAGGTGTTCGGCCAGCGCAAGCTGCTGCGCTGGTCGGTGCCCGGGCTGGCGCACTTCTTCACGTTCTGGGCGTTCGTGATCCTGATCACGGTCTACGTCGAGGCGTACGGCGCCCTGTTCGACCACGACTTCCACATCCCGCTGATCGGCCGCTGGCCCGTGCTCGGGTTCCTGCAGGACCTGATCGCCACGCTGGCGCTGATCTCCATCGGGGTGTTCTCGGTGATCCGCATCCGCAACGCCCCGGAGCGGCTGCAGCGGGCGTCGCGGTTCTACGGCTCGCACACCGGCGGCGCGTGGCTGATCCTCTTCATGATCTTCAACGTGCTGTGGACGATGTTCCTGTTCCGCGGCGCGTCGGCGGCGTTGGGCGTGTTCCCGTACGAGTCGGGTGCGTTCGTCTCACTGGCCGTCGGCCAGCTGTTCTCCGGCCTGTCGGAGACCACGCTGTTCGTGCTGGAGAGCATCGGGCTGCTGCTGCACATCGGCGTGATGCTGGTTTTCACGGTGATCATCGCCTACTCCAAGCACCTGCACATCTTCACCGCGCCGCTCAACGTCTCGGCCAAGCGGCTGCCCAAGGCGCTCGGGCCGCTGCAGCCGATCACGCACGAGGGCAAGCCGATCGACTTCGAGGATCCGCCGGACGACGCGGCGTTCGGGCGCGGCAAGATCGAGGACTTCACGTGGAAGGGCTACCTCGACTTCGCCACCTGCACCGAGTGCGGCCGCTGCCAGAGCCAGTGCCCGGCCTGGAACACCGGCAAGCCGCTCTCGCCCAAGCTCGTGATCATGGACCTGCGCGACCACCTGCTCGCGAAGGCCCCGTACCTGATCGGCGGCAAGGACATGCCGGAGGAGGGCTCGATCGACTTCTCCGCCGGCCTGAAGGAGTCGCCCGACGGCCACCACGGCGTGCCCGAGTCCGGGTTCGGCCGGGTGCGCGGCTCCGGCCCCGAGCAGGCGGCCCGGCCGCTGGTCGGCACCCTGGAGCAGGGCGGGGTGATCGACCCGGACGTCCTGTGGTCGTGCACCACGTGCGGGGCGTGCGTCGAGCAGTGCCCGGTGGACATCGAGCACGTCGACCACATCGTCGACATGCGCCGCCACCAGGTGCTGATCGAGAGCGAGTTCCCCTCCGAGCTCGGGGTCCTGTTCCGCAACCTGGAGAACAAGGGCAACCCCTGGGGTCAGAACGCCAAGGACCGCCTCGAGTGGACCAAGGGCCTCGACTTCGAGGTCCCGGTCTTCGACGGCGAGCTCTCGCCGGACACGGAGTACCTGTTCTGGGTCGGGTGCGCGGGCGCGTTCGACGACAACGCGAAGAAGACGGTGCGGGCCACCGCGGAGCTCCTGCACCGCGCGGGCGTGAACTACGTCGTGCTGGGGCCGGAGGAGAGCTGCACCGGTGACCCGGCCCGCCGCGCCGGCAACGAGTTCCTGTTCCAGATGCTGGCGCAGCAGAACGTCGAGGTGCTCAACGCGGTCTTCGAGGGCAGGGAGCCGGGCACGCGCAAGATCGTGACGACCTGCCCGCACTGCCTCAACACGCTCGGCCGCGAGTACCCGCAGCTCAGCCAGGACGGGATCGGGGGCCACTACGAGGTGGTGCACCACACCCAGCTGCTCAACAAGCTGGTGCGCGAGGGCAAGCTGGTGCCGGTCGCCGCGCCCGACGCGATGACCGACGTGACCTACCACGACCCGTGCTACCTGGGCCGGCACAACGAGGTCTACGCCGAGCCGCGCGAGCTCGTGGGCGCCGCGGGCCTGAAGCTCGCCGAGATGCCCCGCCACGCCGACCGGTCCTTCTGCTGCGGCGCGGGCGGCGCCCGCATGTGGATGGAGGAGAAGATCGGCAAGCGGGTCAACCTGGAGCGCGTCGACGAGGCGCTCGGCACCAACGCCGAGAAGATCGCGACCGGGTGCCCGTTCTGCCGGGTGATGTTCTCCGACGGCCTCACCCAGCGCCAGAACGAGGACAAGGGCACCGGCGTGGAGATCCTCGACGTCTCCCAGATGCTGCTCGCGGCCGTGAAGCGCGGCGACGCGAAGGCGAACGGGAGCGCCGCGGACGCGATCGACGCGGAGGGCTCGGGCGCGCCGCACACCGCGGACACGACCCCGGCCAGCGGCACGGCCGGGAGCGGCCCCGGCGACGACTCGGCGGCGCAGGCCGACCCCGCGGGCGACGTGTCGGTCGGCGGTGGCGGTACGACGGGCGCCGAGCCGAAGGGCGCCCGCACCGACGACGCGGCGCAGGAGGAACGCCGCCAGGGCTGAGGGTGTGGCTCCCTGCTACGCGCAGGGGGCGAAGCCGGTGACCAGGTAGGTGCGCTGGTTCGGGTCCACCAGCTCGACCTGGATCCGGCCGAGCGCCGCTCCCGCGGCCTCCGCCCACGGGGTGGCGCACGCGTCGAGGACGAGGCTCGGCGGTGGCGGTGCCTTCGGGTCCGCGCCGCGCGGCATCGCCTCCTCGTCGGCGGCGGTCACCGCGGGGCGGCGCTCGTGCAGCAGGGCGGCCGCCGCCGGGCAGTCCGGCGCCCCCACGCCGCGGGCGAGCTGCTCCTCCGCGGGCGGGGTGAGCACGGCGCACAGCAGGTCCGGGTCGGGTCGGGACTGGGTGATGGCGAGGACGAGCGACGGCACGATGTCGCCGCTCTCCTCGGCGATGCCCGCGCGCGACAGGTCACCCGCCCGGGCCTGGATCTGCTCCAGCGCGACCCGGTCCTGGTGGAGGGAGAGGCCGAACCCGATCCCGCTCACCGCGCACAGCGCCGCCCCGACCACCGCCACCCGCCACCGCGGCAGCCGCACGAGCCCGGCCAGCAGGACGCCGATGCTCGCCGCGAGGGCCCACGCCCACGGCCCGGTGCTCACCATCAGCCCGATCGGGACGGCGAGGCAGGCGAGCGGCAGGTCCCAGCCCCGCAACGGGCCGTCGAGCCGCAGCAGCCGCAGCACGACCAGCACGGCGAGCCCGATCAGCCAGGGGATCCACGAGAACCCCGCGAACGGCCACAGGAGCAGGGCGGCACCCAGCGCGGCGAGGCCGACCGCGGACCGCGGCGAGCGGGAGAACCGGCGCCAGTCGAACCGAGGCCCGGGCTCGCGCGGATCCCGACCCGGGCCGGGCGGGGCGGGGACGGAGGGCGGGTGGGCCGGACGCGTCTCGGGAAGCCACGGGGGGCCGGGTTCGCGCGGCGGTTCCACGCGGCCCGAGATTACCGGGAGCCGCCCCCGGCGCGGCGCCATTCCTGCGGGGAGACGCCGTGGGCGCGCCGGAACCGCCGGGCGAAGTAGCCCGGGTCGCGGTAGCCGACCCGGGCGCCGACGGCCTCGACGGTCAGCTCGGTCTCGGCGAGCAACCGTCGCGCCTCCACCATCCGCCGCTCGGTGATCCACTGCTGCACCGTCCGACCGGTCTTGCGCCGCACCACGGTGGTGAGGTGCCCCGGGGTGAGGCCCACCGCCGCGGCGACCTCCGCCAGGCCGAGCGGGCCGCGGAACCCCGCCTCCACGGCGTCGAAGACGGCCGCGAGCTGCGGATCGTCGCGCGGGACCACATCGCCGGAGAGGTCGGCCGCGAGCCGGGAGACCGCGACCAGCAGCAACGTGAGGTGGGCGATCGCCGCCTCCGTGCAGCCCTCGCGCCGCTCGCGCACCTCGCGCTCGAGCGCGGTGAGGTGCTCGGCGAAGACGGCGCGCTGCTCGGGCGGCACGCGCATCCGCTGCGCCCCGCCGGCCACGCCGCGCACGAACGGGAAGAGCAGCGGGTGGGCCCGCCAGGACAGGAACGAGCCGTGGTCGCCCGGCTGCATGACGTCCGGCGGGAAGTACACCGACCAGCCGTCGGCGGTGTGCAGGTCGGGCTCGACGAACGTCACCACCTCGCCGGGCGCGACCAGGAGGACGTCGCCCGCCTCGACGCACCACTCCCGGTCGTCGAGCCGCAGCCGGCCGCCGCCGCGCTCGACGTGGACGAGCACGAGGAAGTCGTGGGCGTGCGGGTGGGGCCGGCCGACGCCGTCGTGGTGCTCGCCCATGCGGACGACGCCGACCGGGGGCACGCCGGGGACGCGCCGGTAGCCGTAGACCGGCGCGCCGTCCCGGGTGCCCGTCCGGAGAACGCCCGAAGATTGTCCGGGTACCGCCGAGGAACGTCCCTTGGAAGCAGTTCGCAGCGGCTCCAGCCTGGAGGACGACACCGGAACATCGTCGCACCGTTCGGAGGACCCCGCCATGGCCCGCCATCCACAGGAGCACGACTACCTGCCCGCGATGGGCAAGGACCACCTGCTGCCGTTCTACGACGTGTGCACGTGGCTGCTCGGGGTCGGCCGGATCCACCGGCGCCTCGTCGAGCTCGCGGCGATCGAGCCGGGGCACCGGGTGCTCGAGATCGGCTGCGGCCCCGGCGGCCTCGTGCTGCGGGCGCAGCGCATGCACCCCGACGCGGAGGTGGTGGGCCTCGACCCCGACCCGCTCGCCCTCGCGAAGGCCCGGCGCAAGGCCGCCCGCGCGGGCCTGCCCGTGCGCTTCGACCAGGGCAAGGCCGGCGACCTCCCCTACCCGGACGAGAGCTTCGACCGCGTGCTCTCGTCGTTCATGTTCCACCACCTGGACGACGACGAGAAGCGCCGCGCCCTGGCCGAGGCGCGGCGGGTGCTGCGGCCGGGAGGGCAGCTGCACCTGGTGGACGTGGCCGGGCACCACCACGGCCGGTTCGGCCACCGGATGCTGCGCAACGAGCGCCTGCGGGACAACGCGGGCGACGGCGTCCCGGACCGGATGCGCGCGGCGGGGTTCACCGACGTCCGCACCGGGGAGCGTGGCCGCCTGCACACCACCTTCTACCGGGCGACCCGGGAGGGCTAGCGGCACGTCCACCCGGTGGGAGTCGCGGACCGGCGCCGTCAGAGCCAGCCGTTGTCGCGCGCCCGCTGCGCCGCATCCGTCCGGGAGCTCGCGCCGAGCTTCTGCATCGCCGACGACAGGTAGTTGCGCACCGTGCCCGGCGACAGGTGCACCTTCCGGGCGATGTCGGCCGCCGTCCCGGTGGCGTCGACGGCGCGCAGGACCTCCAGCTCGCGGTCGGTGAGCGGACAGTCCTCGGTCATGAGGGCGGTCATCGCGAGATCCGGGTCGACGTAGCGGCCGCCCCGGTGGACGCGCCGCACGACGTCGGCCAGGAGCGTCGCCGGGGCGCTCTTGGTGACGAAGCCCGCCGCCCCCGCGGCGAGCGCCCGCCGCAGCACACCGGGGCGGGCGTGCCGGGTGAGGATGATGCAGCGGGTGCGCGGCTCGTTGGCCGCCACCCACTGGGCCACCTCGGCCCCGTCGCGCCCGGGCATCTCGACGTCGAGCACGGCGATGTCGGGCCGGTGGCGCTGCACGCTCTCGACCGCCTCGTCCCCCGTGCCGACCTCGGCGACGACCTCGAGGTCGGGCTCCAGCCCGAGCAGAGCCCCGACCGCCCCGCGGGTGAGTGACTCGTCGTCGGCCAGCACCAGCCGGATCCGGGCGCTCACCGGGCCCCCACCGGCAGCACGGCGTCGAGCCGGAACGTGCCGTCCGGCCCGCGGACCGCGTCGAGCCGGCCCGCGCGCTCCTGCAGGTAGCGTTCCAACGCGGCGAGGCCGGTGCCGGGGTCGGCGTCGTTGCCGGGCAGGGCCCCGTCGTTGACCACCTGCAGGCGGGCCTCCCCGCCGGTCACGTCGATCCCGATCGTGCAGCGGCGCGGCTCGGCGTGGCGCAGCACGTTGGTCATCGCCTCCCGCAGGACCCGACCCAGCACGCTTCCCGCGGCCGGGTCGACCCGGGCGGGATCGCCCCGCACCACGATCTCGACCCCCGCCGTCTCGAGCACCGCGCGGGCCCCGGCCAGCTCGGTGGCCAGGTCCGTCGGCCGGGTGTTGCGCACGAGCGCCCGCACCTCGCTGAGCGAGGACCGGGCCACCCGCTGCACCTCCTCCATCTCCCGCGCCGCCCGCTCCGGGTCGGCGGCCTGCAGGCGCGCGGCGAGCTCGCTCTTGAACGCCACGACCTCCAGCGCGTGGCCGAGGATGTCGTGCAGGTCGTCGGCCAGGCGCAGCCGCTCGCGTGCCGTGGCGAGCTCCGCAGCCGTGCGCCGGGAGTCGTCGAGGTCCGTGACGGCCTTCAACCACCACAGCCGCTCGACGTCGAGCGTCCACATGCTCGCCATGAAGAAGGCCGCCGTCCCCGCGGCGTACCAGGGGCTGACGGGCAGGTCGGCGAGCAGCGGCGCGAGGATCGCGTACCCGCCGAACAGCACGGCGGCCGTGGCGGAGGCGACCACGGCCAGGATCTGGCGCCAGCGCAGCCCCGCGACGACGTCGCCGATCAGCACGCCACCGGCCAGCGACCACATGAACCCGGCGAAACCGGTCGTGAACCCGAGCAGCGCGAGCCCCACGCCGACCACGGTCGCCGTGACCGCGAACCACCGCGGCGCCGGCTCGCCGAGCGCCGTCATGTGGCGCCGGATCCGCCACAGGTGCAGGCCGAACGCCACGAGGTAGACGACGAGCAGCGGCCAGCCCGACGCCAGGGCGAGCCCGCCGAACGCCACCGCGTACGCGGGCACGGCGAGCATCCAGACGATCGTCAGCACGAGGCCGATGCGCCCGAACCGCTGCGCGGCGCGGACCTTGCGCTCCTCGGGCCCGAGGATCGGGGGTGCGTCCACGGGGCGGACCGTATCCGACCCCCGCCCCGCGCCCGAGAAACCGATGACACCTGTCACCTGCGGTGGCGCGCTCTGTCAGCGCCGTCGGTGACCGCTGCGACTACCCGGCGCCGGGGGTCGGCGGCGATCGTGGACCCCGTGATGCAGACGACTTCGAGGACGCGGGCGACCGGGCCCGCCGTGGCACGGTCGGAGGCCGCCGTCGTCGTCCGGGACCTGCACGTCCACTTCGGCGACTTCGCCGCGGTGCGCGGGATCGACCTGGACGTGCGCCGCGGCGAGGTCTTCGCCCTGCTCGGCACGAACGGGGCCGGCAAGACGACCACGCTCGAGGTGCTCGAGGGCTTCCGGCGGCGCACCCGCGGCACGGTCTCCGTGCTCGGGCTCGACCCGGCCGTGGACCGGGCCGCGCTGCAGCGGCGCATCGGGGTGCAGCTGCAGGACGGCGGGTTCGTCGACGAGCTGACCGTGCAGGAGACGCTCGCGCTCTGGCAGCAGCTCGTGGAGCGGCCCGACCGCCCGGAGCGGCTGCTGGCGCGGTTCGAGCTCTGCGGGCGCCGCGACGTGCCGGTGGGGAAGCTGTCCGGCGGCGAGAAGCGCAGGCTCGACCTGGCTCTGGCGGTGTGGGGGTCGCCGGAGCTGGTGGTGCTGGACGAGCCGACGACCGGGCTCGACCCGGAGTCACGCCGCCGCACCTGGGACGCGATCCAGGAGCTCCAGGAGGCGGGTCGCACGGTCGTGCTGACCACGCACTACCTGGAGGAGGCGGAGGCCCTCGCCGACCGCGTGGCGATCATGCACGCGGGGCGGGTGGCGGTCGCGGGCACGCTGGGGGAGATCGTGTCCGCGCGGCCGGCCGGGTTCTCGGCGACGCTACCGGCGGAGCTCGCCGAGATCCCGGCCCTCACCGGCCGGGTCGAACGGACCGGCGACCGGGTGCGGGTCCACACCCCCGACCTGCAGGGCGACCTCACGCGGTTCCTGGGCTGGGCGGCCGAACGAGGGGTGCGGCTGGCCGACCTGCGGGCCGCGCCCGCCTCGCTCGCCGACGTCTACCACGCGGTGCGCGCCGAATCGGAGGAGTTGCCATGACCACCGCCACCACCGCCGCCGCATCCCGGTCCGGGGCCGGCCGGGCGCTCGCGCTCGCCGCGGTCGAGGTCCGCACGGTGCTGCGCAACCGCACCACGGCGGTGACGTCGATCGTCGTCCCGACCGGCCTCGGGCTGTTCTGGGCGGTCACCGTCGGGGCCCCCGACCCGGAAGGCGCCACCGCGGTGGTCGCCCTGCAGCTGGCCGTGGTGCTCGCCATGAGCGTCTACGTGACCGCCACCCAGACGCTGGTGGCGCGCCGCCAGGCCCGGGTGCTCAAGCGGATGCAGACCACGTCGCTGTCGGACGCCGAGGTGCTCATCGGCACGCTGGCACCGTGCCTGGTGCTGGGGATCGCCCAGCTGGCCGTGTTCGCGGTGGTGGACGTCGCGGCCGGCGTGCCGCTGCCCGTCGACGTGCTGCCGCTGGTCGTCGCGGTGGTGGGCGGGTTGGCGCTCGTGGTCACCGCCGCGGTCGCCACGAGCATCGTCACGCCGTCGCCGGAGCGGGCGCAGATCACGACGCTCCCGCTGGTGTTCGTGCTGCTCGGGGGCGCGTTCGTGCTCTCGGTCGCGCCGGTGGGGACGGTCTGGCAGGCGCTCGTGGTGGTGCCGGGTGCCGCGGTGGGCCAGCTGGCTCAGCTCGCCATGACCGGCACGACGTGGGGACCGGGGCTCGGAGGCGTCCCCGCGGTGCTGCCCGCGCTGGCCGCGACCGCGGTGTGGCCGGTCGTGCTCGGCGCGGCGGCCCGGCGGCGCTTCCGCTGGGACCCCCGCCACTGACCCCGCGTCAGCGGCGCGTGTCCACCCGGTGGAAGTTGCGGAACGCGCGCGAGGGTGTCGGCCCCCGCTGCCCCTGGTAGCGGGAGCCGACGCCCTCGCTGCCGTAGGGCCGCTCCGCCGGGCTGGACAACCGGAACAGGCACAGCTGCCCGATCTTCATGCCCGGCCACAGCGTGATCGGCAGGTTCGCGACGTTGGAGAACTCCAGCGTGATGTGGCCGGTGAACCCGGGGTCGATGAACCCCGCCGTCGAGTGGGTGAGCAGGCCGAGCCGGCCGAGGCTCGACTTGCCCTCGAGCCGCCCCGCGAGGTCGTCGGGCAGCGACACCACCTCGTAGGTCGAACCCAGCACGAACTCGCCGGGGTGCAGCACGAACGGCTCGTCGTCCGTCGGCTCGACGAGCGAGGTCAGCTCGTCCTGCTGCTGGGACGGGTCGATGTGGGTGTAGCGGGAGTTCTGGAAGACGCGGAAGAAGCGGTCCAGGCGCACGTCGATGCTCGACGGCTGGAGCATCGCCTCGTCCCACGGGTCGAGCACCAGCCGGCCGGCCTCGATCTCCTTGCGCAGGTCACCGTCGGACAGCAGCACCGCGTCAGGGTAGCCAGTCGCGCGCGCCCGTCAGACCTGGGTGTTCGTCGGCGACGGCGTGTCGAGCAGCGGCGAGGGGCACAGCCCGAACATCCACGCGACCGCCTGCTCGACGCGGGCGGCGGCGAGCCCGTCCGACGGCGGGACCGGGGTGATCGCCGCGGTGGCGAGGACCTGGCGCACCGTGGTCATGACGGCCGGGCTGCCGATGCTGCGGATCGAGTCGCCCGGCTGCGGGACGTGCGGGCCGTCGACGAGCACCGCGGGCGTGCCGAGCCCCGGCGCGTCGGCCGCCAGGTCCGGGTTGTCGGTCACCAGGACGGCGCTCGCGGCGAGCAGCTGCACCAGCTCGGCGAGGGGGAGGTTGCGCACCACCCTGGCCCGCTCGTGCTGCAGCAACGGGTAGGCCGCTCCGTGCTCGGCCAGCTCGCCGAACACCACGATCTCGACGTCCGGTTCGCGTTCGAGCAGCTCGGGGAGCCCGGCGAGGACGCCGAGCGAGTCGATGCGGTCCAACGCGACCAGCACCAGCCGCGGGCCACCTGCCCGCACCCGGCGCACCAGCCGCGCGAACTGCAGGTCGGCCGGCTGCGGGTTGGCCGTCATGGTCTCGCCGACCGCGATCGCGTTCGGCCCCACCGAGCTCTCCGTGCCGGCCTGGTCGGCGACGAGGAACAGCGACGCGAGCTGGCCGATGATGCGCCGGTTGGCCTCCTGCGGGAACGGGCACAGCAGGTCGTCGGTGGCGACCCCGCTCTGCAGGTGCACCACCGGGATCTGCCGCCAGAACGCCACCTGCGCGGCCACCGCCGCCGTCATGCCCCCGCCGTAGACCATCACCGCCGACGGGTCGAGGTCGACGAGCACCTCGTCGAGGCGCGTCATGAGCGTGGCCGCGACGGCCGCGGGCTGCGGGGCGGGCGGTTCGCGCAGCAGCACCGTGACGTCGGCCGGGACCCCGAGCGCTTCGAACGCCTCGTGCACCGACATCGGGTCGGGGCCCGTGGCGACGGTGATGGCCCGGATGCGGTCGGCCTCGGCGAACGCCGTGGAGACCGGGGCGAGCCGCGCCACCTCCGGGAGGCTGCCCGCGACGAGCAGGACGTCGTGGTCGTGCTCCGGGACGGGGAGCGCACCGAGCGACGGTTCGGTCATGCTGGATCCTTCGGCCGGGGGAGCTGGCCTGACGGGTCCCTGGAGTGTGAACCCAGCACGGACCGGGCGTCGAGAGCCGATCCGAACTCGGGGTTCCGATAGGGTGAGAACCACCCTGATGGCGGTACGCGCCGGGGCTTGTCGGTGACGGAGCGTGAGGTGCTAAACTTCGATCACGACGTGCGGATGTAGTTCAATGGTAGAACATCAGCTTCCCAAGCTGAGAACGCGGGTTCGATTCCCGTCATCCGCTCTCACCACGAAGGCCCAGCTCAGGCGGCAGATCCGCCGGGCTGGGCCTTCGTCGTGAGTGCCCGGCTAGCGCCTCCTCGCGATCAGGAACCCCTGCGGGACCCGCGCCGCGGGGCCGGAGTGCTCCGGCGTCCGCACGAGCCGGGCGGTGACCTCGAAGCCGGCGTCGGTGAGCAGCGTGGCGACCTCGTCGGGCTGCAGCCGGTGGAACTCCAGCGACACCTCGTGGCCGAACGCCTCGTCCAGGTGCAGCGTGTCATCCCCCACCTGGAACGCGAGCAGCGCGTAGCCGCCTGGCCGCAGCACCCGGTGGAACCCCGCGACCACCGCCGGGCGCCGGGGCGCGGGCACGTGGATCAGCGAGTACCAGGCGACCAGCCCGGCCAGGGAGGCGTCCGGCGCGGCGAGCTCGCCCATGTCGCCCACCGCGAACCCGATCCCCGGGTGCTCGCGGCGGGCCAGCTCCACCATCGCGGGCGACAGGTCGATCCCGCGCACGGACAGCCCGAGCCCGTGCAGGAAGGCCGTGACGCGACCCGGCCCGCTGCCGACCTCGAGCACCTGCGGGTCGGGGTGGTCGCGCCGCACCAACTCGGCGAAACCGGTCAGCAGCGCCCGGTCCAGCGGGGCCTCCTCGAGCGCCGCCCGGAAGGCCGCGGCGTACCGCTCGGCCATCGCGTCGTAGCCGGCCCTCGTGGCGCTCAGGTGCGCTGCGTCGATCACGGCGGGCATGCTACGAAGCGGGTGTGACGCTCCCGCGCCAGGAGAACCCGGTCAAGGTCGACTTCAAGCGGGAGCTGGCGTGCTACCGGGCGCGGCGCTCACCCGAGCTCGTCGACGTGCCGGACCTGCAGTACCTGGTGATCGACGGGCACGGCGACCCGAACACGCCCGTCTACGAGGCCGCCGTCGCCGCCCTCTACCCCGTCGCCTACGCGCTCAAGTTCGCGAGCAAGCGCGACCTCGGCCGCGACCACGTCGTGATGCCGCTCGAGGGCCTGTGGTGGGCCGATGACCTGAGCGCGTTCACCACCGCGCGGGACAAGTCGCGGTGGGACTGGACCCTGATGATCATGGTGCCGGACTGGGTCACGCCCGCGATGTTCACCGCCGCGGTCGAGCAGGTGGGCCGCCGCGCGAACCCGCCCGCGCGGCTGGGTGACCTCCGCCTGGAGGCGCTGTCGGAGGGCCGCTGCGTCCAGGTCCTCCACGTCGGTCCCTACGACGCCGAGGCCGAGTTGCTGCGGTACCTGCACGAGGAGTTCATCCCCGGCCACGGCCTCACCCCGACCGGGAAGCACCACGAGATCTACCTCAGCGACCCGAGGCGCACCGACCCTGCGAAGCTGCGCACGATCCTGCGCCAGCCCGTCGCCGCCGGGTGACCGGCCGGGTCAGGGCACGAGCGGCTTCGACATCTGCATCGACGACACCGCGTACCCGCTCTTGCTGTACAGGGCGATCGCGGCCTCGTTCGAGCCGACGACGTTGAGGCCGATGCGGGTCTTCCCCTCGCGCACGGCCAGCTCCTCCACCGCGGCGAGGATGGCCGCGCCGTAGCCGTGCCGGCGCGCGTGCGGGTAGACGTTGATGTCGTACAGCCACGCGCCGTCGGAGCCCTCGGCGCGGTTGGGGTCGGGCCCCAGCCACGCGTTGCCGACGGGCGCGCCCTCGGCGTTCTCGGCGATCACCAGTGTGTGGTTCGCGGTGGCGACCCCGTCGGGCAGGTAGTGCGCGATCCCGCCGGCCGCCTTCTCGCGGGCCTCCTCCTCGGGCATGGTGGCGAGCAGCGCCTGCGCGGCCGCGGCCTGCACCTCGCCCACGTACGTGCGGTACTCGTCCTCTGTCATCTCACGCAGCGTGACGCGTGGCCGGTCCATGGACACATCGTGTCAAGCGCGCTGGTCGGCCGCTTCAGTCGGGCAGCAACGGCACCGTCAGACCCTGGTCGCGGCCCAGCATCACGGCGCGGGTGACCGCCGAGGTGCCGAAGCGGCGGTGCACCTCGTCGAGCGCGGTGTCGAGCGCGGCGGCGTCGCCCTCGTCGAACGGCAGCTCGAGCTGCATCGTGGCGTCGTCGTCGAGGTTGCCGACCGCGACGCCGACCAGCGTGCAGCCGCGCTCGCGGATGAGCGGCTGCGCCGTGGCCAGCAGCGCGCGGGCGGTGACCAGCACCTCCTCGGTGCCCGAGGTGGGCCGGGCGAGCGTGCGCGAGCGGGAGATGCGGGCGAAGTCGGCGAACCGCAGCCGCAGCACCACCGTGCGGCCCACCCGGTGGGCCTTGCGCATGCGCCGGGTGACCCGGTCGACCAACCCGACCACGACCGCGTCGAGGAACTCCGGGGTGTGCGGGCCGCGGCCGATGGCCCGCTGGGAGCCGATCGAGCCCCGCCTGCGGCCCACCACCACCCGGCGCGGGTCGCGGCCGCGGGCGAGCGCGTGCACGTGGCGCCCGAGCGCAGGCCCCAACGCGGACACGAGCGCCGACTCGGGCAGCGCCGCGACCTCCCCGACGGTGGTGATGCCGTACTCGCGCAGCTTGGCCGCCGTGACCCGGCCGACCCCCCACAGCCGCTCCACGCCGAGCGGGTGGAGGAACGCCTCCTCGCGATCCGGCGGGACGACGAGCAACCCGTCGGGCTTGGCGACCCCGCTCGCGACCTTCGCCAGGAACTTCGTGCGCGCGACGCCGACCGTGATCGGGAGCCCCACCCGCTCGCGCACCTGCCGCCGCAGCCGCACGGCGATGTCGACCGGCGAGCCGGAGACGCGGCGCAGGCCGCCGACGTCGAGGAACGCCTCGTCGATCGACAGCCCCTCCACCAGCGGGGTGGCCTGCCGGAACACCTCGAACACCGCCTTGCTGGCCTGCGCGTACGCCGACATCCGCGGCGGGACGACGATCGCCTGCGGGCACAGCGCCCGGGCCTGCCTGCCGCCCATGGCGGTGGCCACCCCGCACGCCTTGGCCTCGTAGCTGGCCGCGAGCACCACGCCCCCACCGACGATCACCGGCCGGCCCCGCAGCCGAGGGTCGTCGCGCTGCTCGACCGAGGCGTAGAACGCGTCGAGATCGGCGTGCAGGATGGAGGCCTCGCCGGACACGAACACATGTTCGCATCGGCGCCCGACAACGGCGAGGGCTCAGCGCCCGCCGTTCGCCGCCCTCACCGCCCGCAGCTCGGCGCCGTGCGCGGCGTTCCAGGCGCACGCCACCGCGAGCGGCGCGAACAGCGAGCGGCCGCGCGGGGTCAGCGCGTACTCCACGCGCGGTGGGATGCCGGGGCGCGCGGTGCGGGTGACCAACCCGTCGCGCTCCACGGCCCGCAGCGGCCCGGTGAGGACCTTGGGGGTGATCGGCGCGAGCGGGACCCGCAGCTCGGAGAAGCGGCGCGGGCCGTCGCGGAGGCAGACGAGGATCTTGGCCGTCCACTTGTCCCCGACCCGGACCGGCAGCGGCGTGTGGTCGGCGCAGCCGGCGAACATGTCGGGGTCGAGGGGCGCAGGCACGCGGCCGAGCGTACGTCGCCGCTGGTCGGGGCCACTACCGTTGCGGGAACCGGGCGGTCGGCCCCTCGCGTGCCGCGCCATGCGGAAGATCGTGGTGTTCGGGGCGGGCGGCCGGGCGGGCCGCCGGGTGGTGGCGGAGGCCGCGGCGCGCGGGCACGCCGTGACGGCCGTGGCGCGCACCCCTTACCCGGCGGTGGCGGGCGGGCGCGTGACGGTCGTGGCGGGCGACGTCACCGACGAGGCGAGCGTGGCCGCGGCCGCCGCGGGGCACGATGCGGCGATCACCACCGCCGCCCGGCTCGACGTGCCGGGCGTCGACTTCTACACCGCGGCGACGCACGCGCTGGTGGGCGGGCTGGCAGCGGCGGGCGTCCCGCGGCTCGTCCTCGTCGGGATCGGCACGGTGCTGGAGGTCGCGCCCGGCAGGCGGGTGCTCGACGACCCGGACTTCCCGTCCGACCAGCGCGCGTTCGCGCTCGGCCACGTGGCCCAGCTGGACGTGCTCGCGACCGCGGGGCTCGACCGGGTCGTGCTCGCCCCACCGCCGGTGCTCCTCGACGAGACCGCCCGCACCGGCCGGTACCGGACGGGCGGGACCGCCGCGCTGCCCGCGACCTCGTTCTCCTACGCCGACCTCGCGGTCGCGCTCGTCGACGAGGCCGCGTCGCCGCGGCACCACCGCGCACTGGTCGCGGTCGGCCCCTGAGCCCGCCGCAGGTGGCGCCCGGTGACCGACCCCTCGGCCGCGACGAGCTCGGCCGGGGTGCCGGTGAACACGACCCGCCCGCCGTCGCGCCCCGGGCCCGGCCCGAGCTCGATCACCCAGTCGGCCTGGGCGATCACGTCGAGGTCGTGCTCGACCACCACGACCGTGCCGCCGCGGTCGACGAGCCGGTGCAGGACCTCGACCAGCCGGGTCACGTCGCTCGGGTGCAGGCCCGCCGTCGGCTCGTCGAGCACGACCACGCCACCCTCGACGCCGGGTTCCGCGGCGAGCTTGAGCCGCTGGCGTTCCCCGCCGGAGAGGCTGGTGAGCGCCCGGCCGAGCGTCAGGTGGCCCAGCCCGACGTCGGCGGCGCGGTCGAGCGCCCGCCGCCCCACGCCGAGCGCCGTCCGCGCCTCGTCGACGGTCAGTGCGAGCACCTCGGCGATCGTCCGCCCGTCGAGCCGGTGGCGCAGCGCCTCGGCGGAGAAGCGGGAACCGCCGCACGCCTCGCACGGGATCGTCACGGGCTCGAGGAACGCGAGGTCGGTCTCGAGCACCCCGCGGCCCCGGCACACCGGGCACGCCCCGGCCGAGTTCGGGCTGAACAGCGCGGCGTCCACGCCGTTCGCGGCGGCGAACGCGGCGCGCACCCGGTCCAGGACGCCCAGGTAGGAGGCGACGCTGGAGCGCCGGGACCCGCGCGGCGGGGACTGGTCGACGACCACCACCCCCGGGTGGGCGCGCGGCAGCACCTCGGTGACGAGCGTGCTCTTCCCGGACCCCGCGACGCCGCTCACCACGGTCAGCACCCCGCGGGGCACCGCGACGTCCACGTCGCGCAGGTTGTGCAGGGACGCCCCGGTGATCCGCAGCTCGCCGGTGGGCGGCCGGGGCGAGGGGTTCACCGGGTGGCCGCTGCGCATCGCCCGCCCGGTGGCGGTGTCGGCGCGCAGCAGCCCGGCCAGGTCCCCGGTGTGGACGACCCGCCCGCCCGCCGCGCCCGCCCCGGGGCCGAGCTCGACGACGTGGTCGGCCGCGGCGATCACGTCCCGGTCGTGCTCGACCACGACGACGGTGTTGCCCTTGTCGCGCAGGCGCCGCAGCAGCCGGACCAGCCGGGCCACGTCGTGCGGGTGCAGGCCGGCGCTCGGCTCGTCGACGAGGTAGGTGAGGTCGGTGAGGGCGCTGCCGAGCTGGCGAACCAGCGTGATGCGCTGCGCCTCGCCGCCGGAGAGGGTCGGGGTCTCGCGGTCGAGGTTCAGGTGGCCGAGCCCGACGTCGACGAGCGCGTCGAGCCGGTGCACGGCGGCCCGCACGATCGGCACCGCCGCCGGGTGGTCGATCGTGCGCAGGAACGCGGCGAGGTCGCCGAGCTCGAGCCGACCGCAGTCGACGATCGTGCGGCCGTCGATCGTCGCGCTGCGGGCGGCGGCGTTGAGCCGCGCCCCGCCGCACTCGGGGCAGGGCGCGCGGGTGACGAGCCGCTCCACCTCCTCGCGGACCCGGGGCGGCACCTTCGCGTGCCCGCCCGCGAGGTAGTCGCGCCGGATCCGCGGGAGCACACCGAGGTAGGTGCCGGTGCGCGGGAACTCGGGGTCCGGGTTCGGGGGCGTGAGCTCCTCCGCGTGCAGCAGCAGATCCCACTCGTCGGGCCGGAAGTCGCGCAGCGGCTTGGTCCGGTCGAACAGCCCCGCGTGCACGTAGCGCTTCCACCGGTAGGTGCCGGGCCGGAACGTCGAGAGGCGGATGGCGCCCCCGTCGAGCGAGCGGTCGCGGTCGACCAGCCGCTCGACGTCGATGTCGACGACCGACCCGAGGCCCTCGCAGCGCGGGCACATGCCGGTCGGGTCGTTGAACGAGAACGCGGGCGAGTAGCCGACGCGCGGGGTCGCGACCCGCGAGTACAGCAGGCGCATCAGCGGAGCGATGTCGGTGGCGGTGCCGACCGTCGAGCGCGCGTTGCCCACGATGCGGCGCTGGTCGACCACGACCGCCGCCGACAGGTTCTCCAGCGCGTCGACGTCCGGAGCGGCCTGGTGGCCCAGCCGGTTGCGCACGAACGCCGGGAACATCTCGCCGAGCTGCCGCCGCGACTCCGCCGCGATCGTGCCGAACACCAGCGACGACTTGCCCGACCCCGAGACCCCGGTGACGACGGTGAGCCGCCCCTTCGGGATCTCGACCGAGACGTCACGCAGGTTGTTCTCCCGGGCTCGCACGACACGGATGACGCTCATGACGGCCACGCTACGAACAATCGCGGCCAGATCCTGGCCACATCTCGTGCGAGGATGGGCCCCGTGGCCGATCCCAGCCGCCGGATGCTCGCCCTGCTGTCGACGCTGCAGGACGGCCGGACGTGGAGCGGGGCGGACCTCGCGGCGCGCCTGGGCACCAGCCCGCGCACGCTGCGCCGCGACGTCGACCGGCTGCGCGAGCTGGGCTACCCGGTACAGGCCCGCCCCGGCCCCGGCGGCCACTACCGCCTGGTGGCCGGGACGGCGATGCCGCCGCTGCTGCTCGACGACGACGAGGCCGTGGCGATCGCGGTAGGGCTGCGCCTCGCGGCGAGCGCCCGCACCCAGCTCGACGACGATCCCGGCGCGGCGCAGCGGGCGCTCCGCAAGCTGGAACAGGTGCTCCCCGCCCGGCTGCGGCACAAGGTCACGGCGCTGCACCGGGCCACCGAGACCGCGCCCGGCCCGGGCGCCGGGGTGGGCACCCGGCTGCTCGGCCTCGTCGGCACCGCCGCGGCCCAGCACGAGCGGCTCGTGTTCTCCTACCGGTCGCGGGACGGGGACGAGGCGGGGCGGCGCGTGGAGCCGTACCGGCTCGTGCTCACCGGCAGGCGCTGGTACCTGCTCGGCTGGGACCTCGACCGCGCCGACTGGCGGACCTTCCGCCTCGACCGGGTGACCGACGCCCGCACCACCGGCGAGCGGTTCGCGCCCCGCGAGCTGCCCGCCGACTCGGCCGCCGCCTACCTGGACGCCCGGCTGAAGGCGCCCCGCCACCGCGCCGTGCTGACCTTCGACGCGCCGTACGAGCGGATGGCCGACCGCCTCGCCCACCGGGACGGCACGCTGGAACCGCTCGACGACGGCCGGTGCCGCTACACGACGTGGGTCGACTCGTTCGAGTGGCTGGCGGTGACGACCGCGATCCTCGGGGTCGACTTCCGCGTCGAGGAGCCGGCCGGGTTCGCCGAGTACTGCGCGCGGCTGGGCGACCGGCTGGCCCGGGTGGCCGGCTGACGCCGGCGGCCCGCGTCACCGGCGACGCGGCCGCAGCGGCGGGGCCTTGGCGATCACGACGGTGCCCGCGAGGGCCGCCCCGAGCCCGAGCGCGAGCACCCAGCCCCAGCCCGGGCGGACCGGGTCGCCCAGGAGCCAGATCCCGACCATCCCCGGCAGGAGCACCTCGGTGACGGTGAAGACCGCCGTGACGGCGCCGACGTCGCCCCGCGAGAGCGCCGCCGTGTAGCCGACCATCCCGACCAGCCAGAACCCGACCACCAGGTAGGTGGAGGGCTGCCCGAGCAGCTGCACCAGGTCGAGCCCCTCGGTCTGCACGTGCGCAGCGCGCACCGAGACCGAGCCGCCCCCGAAGCCGAGGCCCGAGGCCACGGCGAGCGGCCACGCGTGCTTGCCCTGCCGCAGGATGAGCGTGATCACCGCGAGCAGCAGCAGCGAGACCAGGAGCACCACGTCGACCCCCGACCGGTGCACCGGCGGGTGCTCGCTGCCCGCGCTCGCCGCGACGAGCACCAGACCGACGAGGCAGGCGGTGACGGCGAGGCGCGTGGTCGTCGGCAACCGGGCGCCGATCAACCGGGCGTTGAGCAGCGCCGTCATCGCGATCGTCCCCCCGATCACGGCCTGCACCGCGAACACGGGGAGCACCCGCAGCGCCATCACGGCGCACCCCCAGGCGACCAGGTCCAGCAGCATCCCGGCGAGGTAACGCGGTTGGATGGCCGCAGGCCTGGTCCGGGTGGCCCGCCGCGCACCCGCCGCCTGGAGCAACGCCCCGCAGCTGTTGAGGATCATCGCAACAGCGGCGAACAGGATCCCCACCAGCACGGCGCCCAGCATGCCGCACCGGGGCGGGCCCGGTCGGAGTCAGGGCAGCTCTCAGTGCTGCGGGCGCTGCCGGGAGACCTCGAAGAAGCCGCTCATCAGGCCGCCCGGGAGGGCGGCGTCGGGGTCCCAGCGCGCCGCCCGGTGCTCGTGCAGGATCCTGCGTGGCACCTCCGACGCGTGGACGACCAGTGCCGCGACGACGGTGAGGACGAGCACGGGCACCCCGATCACGAGGACCGGCCATCCGAAGTACCCGCAGGCGACGAGCAAGGCCGCCAGCTCCAGGCCGATGACCATCGCCCACATCCGCAGCACGGCGGTGTTCCCCTCTTCTCGTTTCGAATCCCGACGGGGTCCCGCTAGAGGGCCGGCGACGCCGCCGGGGCCTCGGGGCCCACCTGCTCGAGATCGCCCACGGAGCCGGCCGCGTTACTGTCTGCGTCGTCCCCGCCGGACTCGGAGTCGGAGTCGGACTCGGAGTCGCTGTCGGAGTCGCTGTCGGACTCCTTCGTCGAGTCGCTGTCCTTGGTGGGCTCGCTGGACTTCGACGTCGTCTTGGTCGTTGTGGGCGGCTCTTCCTCGGCCGACGGCGTGCTGTCGGCCGTCTCCTCGGCCGGCGGGGGAGCCGCGGGCGCGGGCTCGCCCCCGCCGCCGGAGCCGCGGCCGCCGCCTCCACCGCCGCCCGACCCGGACGACGGCTCCTGGGTCGTGAGGGTGCTCTCGGCGCCCGCGCTGTCCGGGGTGGAGCCCCCGGACGGCCACAGGACGTACGCGAGCACGACGGCGCCGACGGCCAGCAGCGCGCCGAGGCCGAGCGCCAGCGCGTTCGGCCTGCGCCGCTGGGGCAGGTCCGGCTCCTGGTCGTAGTCGTCGTAGTCCCACTCCGGCTCGGGCTGCCGGTGGGCGTGACGGGACCGGACCGGCTCGGTGAGCATCGCGGCGGTCGGCTCGGGCGCCGGACGGGCCGGGGGCCCGTAGGGGCCGGGGTGGCCCGCGTGCTGCGGTGCGCCCTGGCCGTCGTGGTACGGGCCGTCGTGGTACGGGCCGTCCGGCTGCTGGGCGCCGGGCCCCTCGTTGTACGGACCGCTGTAGGGCACCCCGGGCGCCCCCGGGGGCGGCGGCGCCATCCGCGGCGGCCGCGCGGGCGGCGGCGGCAGCGGCATCCCGGGCGCCGGGGCCTGAGCGGGAGCGGGCTGGGGCGCGAGCGAGAGGGCGGCGCCCTTGGCGATGGCGTTCTTCGGGTCGGCGTCGACCGCGACCGGGCGGGCGAGCTGCTCGGAGACCAGCTGCGCGACCAGCGGGATCCGCGACGAGCCGCCGACCAGCAGCACCGCGGTGAGCTGGTCGGGGGCGAGGCCCGCCGAGATCACCGCGGAGCGCAGCGCCGCGACGGTGTCCTCCACCTGCGGGCGGATCATGGCCTCGAACTCGCTGCGGTGCAGCCGGACCGAACCGCGGGCCGACGGCAGCAGCACCGGGATCGACACCTCGGTGTCGCTGGAGAGGGCCTCCTTGGCCTCGGTGCACTCGCGGCGGATGCGCGCGACCGCGGACAGCACGGCCGGGTCGGTGTCGTCGAGCTCGGCGAACGCGTCCGGCATGCCCTCGAGCACGTGCTCGAACACGGCCTGGTCGAAGTCGATGCCGCCGAGCCGCTCGAGGCCCTCCGGCCGGCCGATCAGCCGGAAATCGATGTCGCCCTTGCGCACGACCGCGGCGTCGAACGTGCCGCCGCCGAAGTCGTAGACGGCGATCGTGGACCCCGGCGCCACCCGCTCGTTCGCGGCGTAGCTCATGGCGGCCGCCTGCGGCTCGGCCAGGAACGTGACGGTGAGGCCCTGGTTCGCGAGCGCGGCCGACAGCAGGTCCTTCTTGTGCTGCCCCCACGCGGCGGGGTGGGTGACGGCGATCCGGTCGGCGGGCCCGCCCTCGCGCTCTGCGACGCGGTCGACCACCCACCGGACGAGCCACGCCGACAGGTCCTGCGGGGCCCACGGCCTGCCCGCGACCATCACCGGCGTCGGGTCACCGATGCGGCGCTTGAACTCGCGGACGACCCGGTCCGGATCGGTCAGGGCGCGCCGCTCGGCGGCCTCGCCGACCACGATCGAGCCGTCCTGGCTGACGAACACGACCGACGGGATGGTGGCGCCGCGGCTGCCGAGGGTGACGACCTCCGGGTCCCCCCAGCGGTTGCCCGAGGAGCGACACACCGCGGCACAGGTGAACGTCGTCCCCAGGTCGATCCCGAGCTGGTACGCCATTGCCTTACCCCTCACCCCGACGACGGTCTTGCGGACCGGCCCCACCATCGCATCGGCGGATCGTGGCCCGTCCTCGCCCCCTCTTGGGGGCCCTATTGGACCAAGGACTCCCCCTAACTCCCCCTATCGGGGGGTCCCCCTAGTCCCCCGAACGGCGGCTTCCGACGACTCTGGTGGATCCCCGATGGCCCAGCAACCGCTGGGCCCTACGTTCGGTCCAACGCGGCGCACCCAGCCGCAGACACGCGACTTGGATGGGATACCGAACACATGAGCCTGATCGAGTTCCTCCGCATGCTGATCTTCAACGAGGAAGCCCGTGAGGACTTCGCGGAGAACCCGGAGAAGGCGCTCGACGACGCCGGCCTGGGCCACCTGAGCGCCGAGGACGTCGCCGACGCGCTGGCGATCCTGCACGACGACAGCCAGAACGCCGACTTCAGCCGCGACTTCAACAGCGGCGGCAACGAGATCAACGTGGCCGCCCCCGCGCCGGTCAGCGGCGGCGAGTCCGCGGCCGAGTACATCAACCACTACATCACCAACAACTACATCGACGACCGCGACACCAACATCGACAACTCGACCAACCTCCAGGTCGACACCGACGGCGGCGACTTCAGCGCCGACATCGACGTCGACTCGACCGTCGCCTCCGGTGACGGCGCGGTGGCCGCGGGTGACGACATCGAGGACTCGACGATCACCACCGGCGACGGCAACGTCGTGGGCGACAACAACATCTCCGGGGACGGCAACACCTCGATCTCCGGCGACGGCAACTCGGCCGTGATCGGGGACGGCAACACCACCGGCTTCGGCAGCGGTGACGTGTCCTCCACCGACATCGGCGGCGGCGTGTCGGTCGACGACGGCAGCTCGTTCGCGATCGGTGGCAGCTCCTCGGTGGACAACTCCAGCTACGAGGACAACGACACCAGCATCGACGCGAGCGACAACTCGGTGAACGACTCGTTCAACGAGACCTCCTCCTGGGAGGACAACTCGATCTCCGAGGACAACGACTCGTACAGCAACTACGAGGACAGCTCGGACCACAGCTACACCGAGGACAACGACACGGTGAGCAGCGACGACCACAGCAGCGTCGACTCGGACTACACGATCCAGGCCTGATCGAGCAGTCCGGACCGCGGCCCCGTCACCGGCACCGCCGGTGGCGGGGTCGCGGTGTGTGGGGCCGGATCCCCTAATGCGGGGGCGGTGGAGGGTGCCGGATCCCCGATTGACCTGGACGGTCCCGGATCTACCGTTCTGTCCGATCCCACCGAGCACGGAAGAGACCGATCGATGGCCGAGCCGCTGTCCCTGATGGAGTTCCTGCAGGCGCTCCTCACCGACGACGGGATGCGCGGCGACTTCGGCACCGACCCGCAGGGCACGCTCGCCGCGCACGGCCTCGACGAGCTCACGCCGGCGGACGTCCACGACGCGCTCGTGCTCCTGCAGGACACGCAGACCGTCGAGTACTCCCTCGACGCCGTGCCCGCCCCGCCGCCCCCGCCGCCGGCGGACGACGGCCACGAGGCCGCGGTGGAGTACCTGGCCCGCTTCCTGGCGGGGCCGCAGGACCCCGGCACCGAGGCGTGGGCCGCCGCCGACCATTCGGGCTGGGGCCCGATCGACGGGTTCGGCACCGGCGACACCGACGGCTGGGAAGCCGCGGACGACAGCGGGTGGAGCCCGGACCCGGGTCCCGCAGACCCGCCGCACGGGGGCGTCACCGACATCGGCTCGGTTTTCGGCTCGGATTTCGGCGCCGACATCGAGCACCTCGACGTCGGCGGGTACCCGCCGTTCGCGGAGCTGACCGACGACCTGCCGGACGGCCCCGACGATGCCCCGCCGCTGTCGGAGGGGGCCTGAGAACCCCACGGGCACCCCCCATCCCCGAACCCCCTACGGGCGGGTGCCCCGAATCCCCATCGGGTGGGAATCGGGGACTCTGAGCGATCCCCGATGGCCCGAATGGCCCATCGCCATAGCGTTTCGGCCCAACGCCGGAGGACTCCCCGGATCCCGGCATTCCCACTCATGGAGATGAGCCACGATGTCGACGACGAACCTGCTCGATCTGCTCCTCGCCCTGCTCCGCGACCCCAGCGCATACCGCGAGGACCCCGAGGGCTTCCTCTCGGCCTGCGGGGATCCGTCGCCGGAGGACATCCGCGAGGCGCTGATCCTGCTCCAGGACCGGCAGGGGGCCGAGTTCGGCCGTGACCACCACATCGCCGGTAACCACGTCGTGCACGTGCCCCCGCCGCCGCCCGCCGCGGCCCCGGAGCCCGGCGAGAGCAACCAGGAGGCGGCGGTCCGCTACCTGGACACCTACATCACCAACAACTACGTCGACGACCGGGACACCAACATCGACAACTCGACCAACATCCAGGCCGACACCGACGGCGGCGACTTCGACCTCGACGTCGACGTGGACTCCGTCGTCGCCTCGGGCGACGACGCGGTCGCGGCGGGCGACGACATCTCCGACTCCGAGATCACCACCGGCGACGACGACGTCGTCGGGGACGACAACGTCGACGGCGACGACAACACGGAGATCGACGGGGACGACAACGAGCTCGTGCTCGGCGACGACAACACCACCGGCTTCGGCGAGGGCGACACCAGCTCCACCGACATCGACGGGGACGTCTCCGTCGACGACGGCAGCTCGATGGCGATCGGCGGCAGCTCCTCGGTCGACAACTCGACCCACGAGGACGGCGACACCACCGTCGACGTGAGCGACGACTCGACGAACGACTCCGGCGGCACCACGGTCGACTGGCAGGACAACTCGGTCACCGAGGACAGCGACAGCTACAGCAGCTACGTCGACGACAGCGACAACAGCACGTACGTGGACAACGACACGACCAGCGTCGACGACCACTCGACCACCCAGGAGTCCTACAGCGCCGAGGTCGTCTGATCACTGGTGGCGCCGCCACCGGAGCAGAGCTGTAGCCTCCCCCGGGTGATGCGCCACCGGCCCCGCCACTCGACGGGAGTACCCGAGGTGGCGGGGCCGGTGGTGTGAAGGCCGATCCGGTCGGTCAGGATCGGGGAGGCCCCCGGCACGAGAAGACGAGGAGGGGGGAAGGACCAGCGTGGCGGTTCCCGCAGCGGTCGAGTTGGTCGACCTCGCGCTGAAAGCAACCACCGCCTACGAGCGCCCCGACCTCGGGGCGCGGCTGCTCCAGACCCGCAAGCGACTCGCCGACCCCGACGTGCGCGTGCTCGTCGTCGGCGAGTTCAAGCAGGGTAAGAGCCAGCTGGTCAACGCGCTCGTGAACGCGCCGGTGTGCCCGGTGGACGACGACATCGCCACCGCGGTGCCAACGGTCGTGAAGTACGCCGAGACCACGAAGGCCGAGCTCGTACGCGAGGGCGACTCGGAGGGGTCCGCCGAACGCACCGAGGTGCCGGCCACGCAGCTCGCGCAGCACGTCTCGGAGGCGGGCAACCCGGGCAACCAGGCGCTGATCAGCTACGCCGAGGTCGGGCTGAAGCGCAAGCTGCTGTCCGGCGGGCTCGTGCTCGTCGACACCCCCGGTGTCGGCGGGCTCGGGTCGGCGCACGGCGCCGCCACGATGTCGGCCCTCCCCAGCGCCGACGCGGTGCTGCTCGTCTCGGACGCGGCGCAGGAGTACACCGCCCCCGAGCTCGAGTTCCTCGACGCGGCGATGAAGCTCTGCCCGAACGTCGCCTGCGTGCTCACCAAGACCGACCTCTACCCGCACTGGCGGCGGATCGAGGAGCTCAACCGCGGCCACCTGCGCCGGGCGGGGGTCGACGCCGAGATCTTCCCGGTGTCCTCGGTGCTGCGGCTGACCGCGGCCAAGGAGCAGGACGCCCAGCTGATGGACGAGTCGGGCTTCAAGCCGCTCGTCGACTACCTGCTGCACAAGGTCGTCGCGCAGTCCGACGAGCTCGACCGGCGGTCCACGAGCCACGACGTGCTCTCGGTCGCCGAGCAGCTCGCATCGAGCATGAAGTCCGAGCTCGCGATCCTCGAGGACCCGGAGAAGGTCAACGCGCTCGTCGAGGACCTCACCCGGGCCAAGCAGCGGGCCGACGAGCTCAAGCAGCGCTCGTCGCGCTGGCAGATCACCCTCAACGACGGCGTGGCCGACCTGCAGTCCGACATCGGCTACGACCTGCGCGACCGGCTCCGCACGATCGGCCGCGAGGCCGAGCAGCTCATCGACGACTCCGACCCGGCCGAGATCTGGGACCAGTTCTCCGACTGGTTCCACCAGCAGATCTCCTCGGCGGCGTCGGCGAACTTCGTCTGGGCGGCGGAGCGAGCCCGCTGGCTCGCGGCACGGGTGGCCGAGCACTTCGCCGAGGGCGCGGACGTCTCACTGCCCGAGCTGCGGTTCGACGACGAGGGCATCGCGGGCAAGGTCGACCCGCTCACCCAGCCGGAGGTGGAGCAGCTCACCAAGGGGGGCCAGCTCCTCAAGGGCATGCAGGGCGGCTACGGCGGCATGCTGATGTTCGGCATGCTCGGCACGCTCGCCGGCCTGCCGATCTTCGCGGGCGCGCCCGCGGGCGTGCTGCTCGGCATCAAGGCGGTGCGCGAGGAGAAGAAGCGGATGCTGCAGAAGCGCCGCAACGACGCGAAGCAGAGCGTGCGCAGGCACATCGACGAGGTCACGTTCCAGGTGGGCAAGGATTCGACCGACATGTTGCGCAGGGCCCAGCGACAGCTGCGGGACCACTTCAGCGCCCTGGCCGAAGAGATGAGCACCTCGATCGCGGCGTCGGTCCAGGCCGCGCAGAGCGCGCTGAAGCAGAACACCTCGGGCAGGGAGAAGCGGATCAAGGACCTCAAGGCCGAGCTCGCCCGCATCGACGGCCTCGCGCAGCGCGCCAAGGCGCTCGTGAAGGACCGGCGCCCGGCCGCGACCGCCGGGGGTGCGGCATGACCGCGCCCCCGCCGCCGCTCGGCGCCGCCGTCCGGATCCTGCTGCGCAACGCCATCGAGGCCTACCAGGACAGCCCGCAGGCCCACGCCTGGCTCACCCACAACCTCCAGCGCTTCGACGAGCCGCTGCGGGTCGCGATCGCGGGCAAGGTGAAGGCCGGGAAGTCGACGCTGCTCAACGCGCTGGTCGGCGAGCAGATCGCCCCCACCGACGCGGGTGAGTGCACCCGGGTCGTCACCTGGTACGTCGACGCCCAGTTCCCGCGGGTCACGATGTACCCGCGCGGCGGGGAGCCCCAGCAGCTCACGATCAACCGCTCCGGCGGGGGCCTGTCGTTCGACCTGCAGGGCTACCCGGTGGAGAAGGTCGACAAGCTCGAGGTGGAGTGGCCGTCGCAGAGCCTGCGCACGCAGACGCTGATCGACACCCCGGGCATCGCGTCGCTGTCGGCGGACACGTCGGCGCGCGCGGGTGCGTTCCTCGCCCCGGAGGACGCCCCCACCCAGGCCGACGCCGTCATCTACCTGATGCGGCACTTGCACAACACCGACGTGCGGTTCCTCGAGTCGTTCTTCGACCAGGGCGTCGCGCGGGCCACCCCGGTCAACACGATCGGCGTGCTCTCCCGCGCCGACGAGATCGGCGCGGGCCGGCTCAACGCGCTCACGTCCGCGCGCAAGATCGCGCGGCGCTACCGCGCCGACGACAAGATCCGCGGGCTGTGCCAGACCGTCGTCGCCGTGGCCGGCCTGCTCGCCCAGACCGCGCGCACCATGCGCCAGGGCGAGTTCGCCGCGCTCACCGCCCTGGCCGCGATGCCCCGCTCGGAGATCGAGTCGATGCTGCTGTCGGCCGACCGGTTCTCCCGCACCGAGCTCGACGCGCCCGACGCACCGGACTCCCAGACCCGCGCCCAGCTGATGGAGCGGTTCGGGATGTTCGGCGTGCGGCTGGCCACCACGCTGATCCGCCAGGGCATGACCGACCCGAACGCCGTCGCGGCCGAGCTGGTCAAGCGCAGCGGCCTCGACGAGCTGCGCAGCGTGCTCGCCACCCAGTTCACCGAGCGGCGCGACCTGCTCAAGGCGCGCTCGGCGCTGCTCGCGGTCGACCTGGTGCTCACCCGGGAGCCCCGGCCCGAGACCGCGCCGCTCGCGGCGGAGGTGGAGCGCATCCTCGCGGGTGCCCACGAGTTCGCCGAGCTGCGGCTGCTGTCCGCGCTGCGCGCCGGCGCGGTCAAGCTGCCCAAGGAGGCCCTCCAGGAGGCGGAGCGGCTGCTGGGCGGCGACGGCGGGGCGCCGGCGGCCCGGCTCGGGCTGGAGCCCGACGCAGGCCCGCAGGAGATCTGGGACGCCGCCATCGACGCGGCGACCCGGTGGCGGCGCCGGGGCGAGAGCCCGCTGTCGAGCCGGGCGGTGGCCGGCGTGGCCCGCGAGGTGGTCCGCAGCTGCGAGGGCATCCTCGCCGGGATGCGCCAGAACTACGGCTGAGCGCCCTCACCGCCAGGTGCGGTCGAGGAAGCCTGCGATGAGCGGCGCGATCGCGGGCAGGTGCGTCTCGAGCGCGAAGTGGCCCGTGTCGAACAGGTGCAGCTCGGCGTCCGGGACGTCGCGCAAGTAGGCCCGCGCGCCCGGCTCGGGGAAGAACGGGTCGCCGGTGCCCCACGTGATCAGCGTGGGTGGGGTGTGCGTGCGCAGCCACCGCTGCCAGCGCTCGTAGCGCTCGACGTTGGTGTGGTAGTCGAACGCCAGCGCGACCTGCGCCTCCGCGCGGCCGGGCAGGTCGAGGAAGTGCTGGTCGAGCGTCCAGCCGTCGGGGGCGAGCGCCGACGGGTCGGGCACGCCGGTCTCGTACTGCATGCGCGTGCCCGCCGGGGTGAGCAGGTCGCGAACCGCCTCGACCGCGCCCGGCGCGTCCGGGCGCAGCGCGATGAAGTCGCGCGCGGCGGCGGACAGCCCCTCGGCGTAGGCGTTGCCGTTCTGCACGACGAGGCCGGCGATCCACTCGGGGTGCCGCTCGGCGATGCGGAACCCGACCGGCGCGCCGAAGTCGAAGACGTACATCGCGAACCGGGTGAGCCCGATCGCCCGCAAGAAGCCCTCGACGGTGTCGGCGAGCCGGTCGAAGGAGTAGGTGAAGCCCTCCGGCGCCTCGGTGTGGCCGAACCCGGGGTAGTCGGGCGCGACGAGCCGGTACCGGGCCCCGAGCGCGTCGATCAGCCGCCGGAACTGGTGGGAGCCCGACGGGAACCCGTGCAGGAGCAGCAGCACGGGCGCGTCCGCCCGCTCCGGGAGGGACTCGCGGTAGAAGACGCGCACCCCGGCCACGTCGGCGTGGCGGTGGACGGTGCGCGCGAGCGGGGCCACGGACATGACTGATGCATCCTCTCGGCGAAATCAGGTTAGAGCGACCCTAACGCATCATCGCACTGAGATAGCATTAGGAACGTGACGGACCTCATCCCGCTGACCGGGGAACCGCTGGTGCTCGACCTCGTCAACACCCGGACCGCGGACGGCGACCTGCTGACGGCCCCCGCCGACCTGGGCAGGTGGCTCACGCTGGAGGCCGAGCGCTTCCCCGAAGCGGCCGAGCTGGCGGGCGCCGACCTCGGAACCGACGGCGTCGCAGCGGTCCGGGAGGTCCGCGCGCACGCCGCGAACGCCGTCGAGGCGGCCCGCCACGCCGAGGCCCCGTCGGCGGCCGATCTCGACGCCCTCACCCGCGCCCAGCGCGCCGCGCCCGCGGTGCTCGAGCTCGCCTGGGACGGTGCCGCGGTCACCGCGACCCGCCGCCGCGCCGGGCCGCCCGGCAGGCGCCTCGCCGCGTGGCTGGCCGAGGCGGCCGCGGAGTTCCTCGCCGACCCGGCCGTCAGCCGGGTCCGCCGGTGCGCGGCCGACGACTGCGTCCTGCTGTTCCTGCCGGCCCACCCGCGGCGGCGCTGGTGCTCGCCCACCCGGTGCGGCAACCGGGTGCGCGTCGCCCGGCACTACCGACGCCACCGCGCCTAGAAGCGGCGGGCGTCAGGCCTCGGAGGTGCCCGGCCCGACGATCTGGCGCAGGTGGGCGAACAGCTCGCCGCGGCTGCCCGAGCCGAGCCGCTGGCGCATCCGCGCGACGTGGTGCTCGACGGTCTTCGCCGAGATGAACAGGCGCTCCCCGATCTGCCGGTAGGTGAGGCCCTCCAGCACGAGCTGGGCCACCTCCCGCTCGCGGTCGCTCAGCGGGCCGTCGGCACCGTCGGCCGTCGGGTCCGGCGCGGGTTCGGCCTCCGGTTTCGGCGCGGGCTTCGGGCGCTGCTCGGCCTCCGGGTCGGTCTCCACCGCGACGGTGCGCGCGGCCGGGCCGGTGCTCTGCAGCGCGCGGGCGCACCCGAGCAGGGCCGTCATCGCCTTGCGGTCGTGGGTGCGGATCGCCGCCTGGCCGGCGAGCTTGCCGCCCTCCCACGCCATCCCGACCGCGTGCAGGCCCCGGGCGGCCGCCTCCACGCCCGCCGGGTCGACCTCCGAATCGAGCAACCGCACCCAGTGCTCGGCGGCGGCGGCCATCGCGGCCGCGTACCGGCTGCCGTCCGCGGCGGCCTCCAGGGCCTCGGCGTGCCGCCGCGCGGACTCGCGGTCCTCGGACAGGATGGCGGCCTGCAGGCCCGACCAGTGCAGCGGCGCCGCCCAGAGCGCCGGGTCGCCGAGCCGGGACAGCAGGTCGGTGGCCTCGTCGAGGTGCGGCCGGATCCAGCTCGACTCCCGCAGGCGGGTGGCGGCCACCCACAGCTCGCCGAGCTGCTGCAGCACGAAAAGGTCCACCGGGTGCCGCACGATCGCCTCGCGCGCCCGGCCCCACGCCGTCATGAGCACGGCGAGGTCGCCCGCCCGGCGGGCCAGCGCCACCTCGAGGGCGGCGGCGAGCAGCTCGTCGCGCGGCTCCAGCTCGGCCCCCGGCGGCGACGCGAGCGACAGGGCCGAGCGGGCCGCGCCCGTGGCCCCGCGGAACAGCGCGATCCAGCCGAGCAGCAGCCGGTGGCGGGTGACCGCGCCCCGCCCGCCGAGCCCGACTCTCAGGGCGCGCTCCAGCACCGACTGCGCCACGTCCAGCTCGCCGCAGTGCACGGCGACCAGCGCCGCGAGCGCGGCCGGGGTGTCGGGCAGCAAGGCCGCCCGCTGGGAGGCCTCCAGCAGCGACGCCGCCCGCGTGAGCTGCGAGAGCGCCGCCGTGGGCGAGCCCGCGACCGAGTCGTAGACGCCCTGGGCCATGAGCTCCTCGGCCCCGGCCAGCAGCGTGGGCGGGCGCACGCCGCTCGCCGCGGACGGCGCCTGCAGCATCTTGCCCGCCTCGTCGAGCGCGCCGGTGCCGATCAGCGCAGGCACGGCGAGCACCGCGGTGGTGCCCATGGCCGGTTCGAGCGCGGTGTTCATCCACCGGTACACGTCGGCGCTGCGGCCGAGCAGCCCCCGGTGGGCGAGCACGGCCGCCGCCACGGTGCCCGCCCGCACGGCCTCGGCGGGCGGCACCCGGTCCGGCTCCGACAGCACCTGGTCGGCCTGGGTGAGCGCGAGGTCGAGGTCGCCGGTGAGCACCGCCGCCTCGGCGCGGCCCGCCGCGAGGTCGAGGGCGGGACCGCCGGCGCGCACCGCCGCGTCGAACAGCTCGCCCGCGACGGGCGCCCCGGTGCGCAGCGCCTCCTCGGCCGCCGTGGTGAACACCTCGGCCACCGTCGAGCCGCTCGCGCCGGTGCCGAGCAGGCCGCGGGCGGCCGCGAGCACGTTGCCGCCGCGCTCGAGCTCGATCTCGGCGAGGGTGCGCCGCAGCTCCACCCGGGACGCCTGCGGGGTGCGCTCCAGCACGGCCGCCGAGACGAGCGGGACGGCCCTCCCGTCGCGGGTGAGCATCCCGGCCGCCCGCGCGGCCTCCAGCAGCTCGTCGAGCTGCGCCGCGCCGACGTCGGGGGGCAACCCCAGCAGCGGGACGAGCACCTCCGACTCCAGCGGGGCGCCGAGCGCCCGCGCGAGCAGCAGGCCGCCCACCCCGTCGCCGAGGCGCTGCACCAGGTAGCCGAGCTGCACCAGCAGGCCGGCCGGCGGGTCGGTGGGCAGCGGCACGCCGCGGGCGCAGCCGGGGCCCGCCCGCTCCGCGAGGGCGGCGAGGAGCCGGTCGACGAGGCCGGGCAGCCCCGCGGTCTGTTCGAAGACGTGGTCCACGAGCTCGGCGGGTGGGTCGTCGCCGCCCAGCAGCAACGCGGCCCGTGCCGCGACCCCGGTGCGGTCGAGCGCCTCCAGCACCACCGGCGGGCGGGTGGCCGCGAGGGCGCTGCCGAGCGCAGCGGTGCCGGGCGGCCGCGGCCACGGCCGGTGCGCCACCACCAGGTGGCCGCCGGGCGCGGCGGCGAGCTCCGCCACGCGTTCCAGCACGTCCGAGGGGAGCAGGTGGGCGTCGTCGATCAGGAGGGCGTCGTCGTCGCCCAGCTCGCCGACATCGGCGACGTCGCGGTGGACGGTGAGGCCCGCCGCCCCGAACGCCGCGGCGAGCGCGTCGAGCAGGACGGTCTTGCCGTGCCCACCCGGACCGATCACGTCCACCCGGCGCGTGGACGCAGCGCGCGCGGCCGCTTCGTGCACGAGCCGACGCGCCGCGGGCGACCCCGCGAGCAGCCTCTCCGGCGCCCGCGGCACCGGTTGGGTACGCGTCGACACTGATCGGAGATTACTCAGAGGGGTCTGTCGAACGGCGCCCGGCGGCGCCGGGGGTCGGCCCAGCGGTCACCCTCGATCAGGTGAGTGGCACGATCACCGACGACCGGCACCGGTCATGGCCGCCACAGCGGAGCGGGGGTTGATGGGCACCACCTGGGCGATCGTGCTGGCCGGCGGGGTGTCCCGACGGTTCGGCGAGCGGGCGAAGCAGTTCGAGCGCATCGGCGGCGTGCCGATGGTCGCGCGCACGGTCGCGGCCGCGCGGCGCGCGTGCGACGGCGTCGTCCTCGTGCTGCCACCCGGCCGCGACTGGACCGGGGAGCCGGTCGACGCGGTCGCCGAGGGCGGGGACCACCAGTCCGAGTCGCTGCGCGCCGGCCTCGCGGAGGTGCCTGCCGACGCGGAGATCATCGTCGTGGCCGACCCGGCCCACCCCCTGGCGAGCGACGCGCTGTTCTCCGCCGTGATCGAGCGGGTGCGCGGCGGGGCGGACGGCGCCGTGCCGGTGATCCCGATCCTCGAGGTCGTGCAGCGGGTCCGGGACGGCCGGGTCGTCGAGACCCTGCCGAAGGACGACCTCGTGCTCACCCAGACCCCGCAGGCGTTCCGCGCCGACGTGCTCCGCGCCGTGCACGCCGACCGGCCGCGGCCCATCGAGAACTCGGGGCTTCTGGTCGAGCGCGGCTACCGGGTCGTCACCGTTGCGGGTGACGTGGGCAACGTCCATGTCACGACTCCGCGCGAGCTCGCGATAGCAGAACGTCTGGCCGATACCGGGATTTGCCCCTGAGCCCGGCCTGGACTACGACAGATGATCGAGCGACCGGTCTTCCGAACCGACCACCACGACCAGCTCCCGACACCGGAGGGACACGCTTCCTGATGGACCACGACACTCCCGTTGTCATCCTGTGCGGCGGACAGGGCACCCGTATCCGAGAGGTGAGCGAGCGGCTGCCGAAGGCCATGGTCGACATCGGCGGACGGCCGATCCTGTGGCACATCATGAAGCTGTACAGCCACTACGGGTACCGGCGCTTCATCCTCTGCCTCGGCTACAAGGGCTGGAAGATCAAGCAGTTCTTCCTCGACTACCGGGCCCACATGTCGGACTTCACGCTCACGCTGTCCAACGGTGACCACGAGCCGAGGTTCCACAACGCCGTCGCGGACGAGGACTGGGAGATCACCTTCGCCGAGACCGGTCTCGAGGCGGGCACCGGCGCGCGGCTGCGCCGCATCCGCCACTACATCGACACGCCGCAGTTCATGATGACCTACGGCGACGGGGTCAGCGCTGTGGACATCAACAACCTCGTGAAGGTCCACGCCGACGGCGGCCGCATCGGCACCGTCACCGGCGTGCACCCCACGTCGAAGTTCGGCGAGATGAACGTCGAGGGCAACCTCGTCGCGGAGTTCAACGAGAAGCCCACGCAGGTCACCGGCTGGGTGAGCGGCGGGTACTTCGTGTTCGAGCGCTCGTTCCTCGACGACTACCTCGACGACTCCGAGGACCTGTTCCTCGAGGCGGAGCCGCTGCAGCGGCTGGCCCGCGACAAGCAGCTCACCGTGAACAAGCACGAGGGCTTCTGGGCCGCCATGGACACCTACAAGGACTACCAGGCGCTCAACGCCCTCTGGGCCTCCGGCGACGCGCCCTGGAAGGTCTGGGAGGACGACGGCCGCACCACCTGGTGACGGCCCGCCTCACGGGCGCTGCGCGGCGGCGCTCAGGAGGCGCTTCCACTCGTCGACGCCGGGCAGGGCCGACGCGCGGACGGCCCCGCCGGGCGTGATGGCCCGCAGGGCGAGCGCGACCTCCTGCTGGTCCGCGTCGTGCGCGGACACCAGCAGGGGCCACGTCTCGCCCCCGACGAGCCCGTTGACCTCCTCGGTGCGGTTGGCCTGCTGGTAGCGGCGCACCGCCGCGGCGGTGCGCTCGTCGAAGCGGCCGGTCGCCTCGACGTCGACGAACCCCACGGCGCGCAGCAGGTGCTGCGCCGCCTCCACCGCGGGCCCCGCGCTGTCGGGTCGCAGCAGCGGCCACGACGCGCGCCGGGCCGCCCGGTCCGACAGCGGCGTACCGAGCAGGTCCGCCACCTCGGTGCGCAGCCGCGGCAGCATCGCGTAGAACGCGTCGCCCGGGCAGAGCGTGTCCTTGAAGTCGCGGTGCCCGACGATCTCGGTCGGCGCGATCCCGTACTGCCGGCAGACGTACGCGCACATCGCCCGCAGCCGGTCCCACAGCCGCTCCGGCGGCGCGAGCGCGGTGTAGGTGCCCTCGTTCTCGATCCCCACCGCCGAGACGTTCTGCCCGGTGCAGTGCGCGCCCTCGACGTGCCGGTCGCCCGCGCGCAGCACCTCCAGGCTGCGGTGCCTGCCCTCCAGCACGTGGCCGCCGCGGCTGATCGTGAAGTTCTGCCCGGTGTCGATCCAGCCGCGCCGGTCCACGTGGAAGTTCTGGATCAACCGCGCGACGGCCTCGGCGGCGCCCCGGCTCAGATCCCCGACGTTCGCCGTCGCCGTGTGGTGGACGATGATCCGCACCGGCCGGTGGTTCCACACGGGGACGGCGCGCGTGGGCGGGCGCGCCCCCCACCCGGCACAGTCGATGATCGGCGGGGCGGCGACCGACCCGCTCGCCCACGCCTGCGACGGCCGGACCAGCCCGCCCGCGGCGCCGGTGAGGACGAGGCCGCCGAGGAGGACGCTGCGGCGGGACGGCCCCGGACCCCACACCCTCGCCCTCCCATCGTCGTCGACCCGTTGATCTCCGAACGATGCGCGATGCAAACGCCCCGGACAACGGCGCTGCCCGAAGGTGTGATCGCCCGGTCGGGGTGCCGCAGGAGGGCGGTCGGCGGGCGGCTTGCCGAGGTTACCGATGAGTAATACGCTCTTGGTTACCGACGAGTAGGCCGTTCCACCCGCCGAGGAGCGATGCAGATGGGCCACTTCAGGAGCAACCTGCGGGACCTCGAGTTCAACCTCTTCGAGGTCTTCCGGGTGCAGGACCGGCTGGGCTCTGCTCCCTTCGAGGCCGTCGACGCCGACACGGTGCGCGGCGTGCTCACCGAGCTGAACGCCGTGGCCACGGGGCCGCTCGCGGAGTCGTTCGTCGACGCCGACCGCAATCCGCCGGTCTTCGACCCCGAAACCCACTCCGTGACGCTGCCGCAGTCGCTCAAGGACAGCTACCGCGCGCTGTGGGACGGCGAGTGGTGGCGGCTGTCCCTGCCCGCCGAGCTCGGCGGCTACGGCATCCCGCCCACGGTGCACTGGGCCGCGTCCGAGCTCATCCTCGGCTCCAACCCGGCCGTCTTCATGTACATGGCGGGCCCCAACTTCGCGTCCGTCGTGCACCGCAACGGCACGCCGCAGCAGAAGCGCTGGGCCGAGATCATGATCGAGCGCGGGTGGGGCGCCACGATGGTGCTCACCGAGCCCGACGCCGGGTCCGACGTCGGCGCGGGCCGCACCAAGGCCGTGCTGCAGCCCGACGGCACCTGGCACATCGAGGGCGTCAAGCGCTTCATCACCTCGGCCGAGCACGACCTCGCCGAGAACATCATGCACCTGGTCCTGGCCCGCCCCGAGGGACCGGGCATCGAGCCGAAGCCGGGCACCAAGGGCCTGTCGCTGTTCCTCGTGCCGAAGTTCCACTTCGACCCCGAGACCGGGGAGCTGGGCGAGCGCAACGGCGCCTTCGTCACGAACGTCGAGCACAAGATGGGGCTCAAGGCCTCGACGACATGCGAGCTCACGTTCGGCCAGCACGGCGTTCCCGCCGTCGGCTGGCTGCTCGGCGACGTGCACGACGGCATCGCTCAGATGTTCCAGGTCATCGAGTACGCCCGGATGATGGTGGGCACCAAGGCCATCGCCACGCTCTCGGCGGGCTACCTCGCCGCGCTCGAGTACGCCAAGGAGCGCGTGCAGGGGCCGGACCTCACCCGCCAGACCGACAAGACCGCCCCGCGCGTGACGATCACCCACCACCCCGACGTGCGCCGGATGCTCATGATGCAGAAGGCGTACGCCGAGGGGCTGCGCGCGCTCTACACCTACGCCGCGACGTTCCAGGACGAGGTCCGGATCGGCGAGGCCACCGACGCCGACACCTCGCTCGCCGAGCGCGTGAACGACCTGCTGCTGCCGATCGTCAAGGGCGTGGGCTCCGAACGCGCCTCGGAGCAGCTGCTGCTGTCGCTGCAGACCCTCGGCGGGTCCGGTTACCTGCAGGACTACCCGATCGAGCAGTACATCCGCGACGCGAAGATCGACTCGTTGTACGAGGGCACCACGGCCATCCAGTCGATGGACTTCCTGTTCCGCAAGATCGTCCGCGACAACGGCCAGGCGATCGGGCACGTGGCGGGCGAGATCAAGGCGTTCCTCGACTCGGAGTCGGGCAACGGGCGTCTCAAGGAGGAGCGGGCCCTGCTCGCCACGGCGCTCGCCGACGTGCAGGGCATGCTCGGCACGATCACCGGCTTCCTGATGGCCTCGGCCGAGGACCCGAAGAACCTCTACAAGGTCGGGCAGAACACCGTCCGGCTGCTCATGGCGGTGGGCGACCTGCTGATCGGCTGGCTCCTGCTGCGCCAGGCCGACGTGGCGCTCACCGCGCTCGGCGGCGAGCCGTCACCGCGCGACGTGCCCTTCTACGAGGGCAAGGTCGGCGCGGCCCGCTTCTTCGCCAAGACGGTGCTGCCGCAGCTGAGCGCCCAGCGCGCGATCGTGGAGGCCACCGACAACAGCCTGATGGAGCTGCCGGAAGCCGCGTTCTGATCCGCTCTGTTCCGACGAACGGCGCGTTGGTCGCACAGGTTGCGACGAACGCGCCGTTCGTCGCGACGGCAACCCGGCTGGAAACCCGGCTGCAGGGCCGAGCGTCACGTGCCCGCGATGTAGCTCTGGAGCTGGGCGCGCTCGGACTCCAGCAGGTCGATGCGCGCCTTCACCAGGTCGCCGATGCTGACGATGCCGGCGAGCTTGCCGTCGACGACGACCGGGAGGTGGCGGAAGCGGCGGGAGGTCATGACCGCGGCGAGGTCGCCGACGTCGTCGCCGGGGCTGCACGTGGTGACCTCGGTGGTCATGATGTCGCGGACCTTGGCCTCGAGCAGCGCCGCCCCGCCCGCGTGGAGGCGGCGCACCACGTCGCGCTCGGAGACGATGCCGATGATCCGGTCGTTCTCGACGACCGGCAGCGCGCCCACGTTGTGCTCGGCGAGCTCGGCCAGGAGCTCGGTGACCGTGGCATCGGGCCCCACCGTCGCCACGGAGGTGCCCTTCTTGCGCAGTACGTCCGCGATCCGCATCAGCACCGACCCCCGATCTCGTCGCCCTTGACGAATCGAGGGTACGAACTGCGGTCCCGGTTCCGGAACCCCCGACGCAGGTGAGCCCGTAAGGGACTAATCCTCGCAAACCACGCGTGGCGCCGGGTTGTACTTCGTCACGAAGGTCTCCTTCGTGACCTCACCCGTCTGGATGTCGCGCCGGGTCCGGGTGTCGGTGATCGTGAACCCGGGTGACCCGTTGCTGGGGTGGCAGTCCTCGCCCGCCGGGATCGTCACCGTGTGCGGCTGCGTCGGGTTGGTGCGCGGCCCGAACTCGCCGGTGACCTCGTAACGGCGCTGGCCGTAGATCTGCACGGTGACCGACGTCGGGGTCCACCGCGTGCGGATCATGATCGGCGTCGGGTTGTCGTTGCGGAACTTGTTGTCGATGGCGCCGGTGGCGATCGTCGCCTCGCGGCCCGCCGGGTACCGGCTGATGTAGTAGCTGTGCGCCTTGTGCTCGAGCAGGGTCATCCCGGCGAAGTACGCGGCGTTGTACAGCGTGGTGGACACCTGCGACGCGCCGCCCGCGATACCACGGGACGCCCGCCCGTTGTCGATCACGCCCGCCTCGACGTACCCGTTCGCCGCGGTGCGCGGGCCGGTGGCCTTGTCCAGGCTGAACACCTCACCCGGCTGCACCACGGTCCCGTTGATCAGCTCGGCGGCCCGGCGGATGTTGATGCCGGAGTCGGGGGCGAAACCACCGGTGGTGAACTCGCCGATGACCTCCGGGTTGCCCAGCGCCTCGAGCTCCTCGGTGGTGACCTCCGCCGGCTTGTCGGCGTAGACCGCGGTGACCTCGCGCGGCGCGGGCCTGCCCAGCACCTCGACGAGCGCGGCGACGGTGGCCTCGTAGTCGACGCCGCGGCCGTCCTTGGACGGGACGACGACGGCGCGACCGCCGGAGAAGTCGAACGTGGCGTCGCGAGCCGGCTCCTCCGAGTCGGCCATCTGCGGCGCGAGCGCGTCCTGGATGACCTGCTGGTTCAGCTTCGGCGCCAGCGCGCCGTTCTCGGCCTCGAAGCTCAGCGCCGCGGCGATGACCTCCGGGTCGACCGTGCCCCGCACGTCGTCCTCGCCGATGACCGTGATCGGCGCGGCGACGGCGGGCCGGGCCACCTGCTCGATGGCGGCGGTGACGTCCTCGGAGGTGGTGGTGGGCGGCAGCTCGGCGATCGGGAGCGCCACGACCTCGCCGTTGGCCCACTCCCGCTTCAGGACCTCGCCCGCGGCGGGCACGTCCAGCCGCTGGCCGGGCCGCGGCTCCACCGGCTGCGGCTCGGTGCCCTCGAACCGCACCGTCCCCTCGGACGGCTCCCGGTCGACGACGGGCCCGAGCTGCTCGAGCGCGCCCGCGAGGGCGTCGGGCTCCGCGATCGTGACCACGCCGACCTCGCGCTCGCTGAAGAAGGACGTGATGCGCGTGATCGGGTTCAGCGGCTGGGAACCGGCCCGGTCCATCGTGCTCGGCCAGTCGACGGACAGGCCGGCGGCGGCGGGGTCGATCTCGCCGCGCACGTCGCCGACGGTGACCGGGATCGGGCCGCTGGTGCGCGCGCCGATCTCGGCCCGCAGCTTGGTCTCGGCGTCCTCCCGGGACAACCCCCCGACGCCGATCCCGGCGACCGTGACCCCGCGCGGCATCGTGCCGGAGCCCAGCAGCAGGTCGGCGCCGTAGAGCAGGCCGAGCGCCGCGACGACGGCCGAGAGCACCAGCACGCGCTTGCGCCCCCGCCGGGGGCCCTTGTCCCCGTCCGTGCCGCCCGGCCCGCCGGGCCCGTCGGGCGGGCCGAGGTCGACCTGGGTGGGCATCTCGGGCGGCGGCAGCGGGCCTCGCTGCGCCGCGGGCGGGATCCGCTCGATCCGCTCGGTGGCGGGCTCGTCGGCGGCGAACGGCGGCGCCGGGGTGCGCGGCAGCATCTGCGTGGCGCCGTCGGCGCCGCGCGGCGCCGCACCGGGCGCGGCGGCCGGCACGACGACCGTGGCCGCCTCCCCGGGGCGCTGCTCGCCCGCCGGGGGCGCGGGGCGCCGTCCCGGCGGCTCGGGCGGTTCGGCGTGGGGGTGCGGCGACCCGCCGGGGCGGTGGGCCGCGACCCGGACCGTGGCGGCCTCGCCCGCGGCGTGACCGTTGGCGGCGTGACCGCCCGCGGCGTGACCGTTGGCGGCGTGACCGTTCGCGTGCTCTCCGTTCGCACCCCGCGCGGACGGCGCCCGCCCGGTGACCGTCCGGACGGTCGGGTTCTCGTCCCCCTCGGGTGCGGGAGCGGGCGGCGCTGCGGGCCGGGGCGACGGGCGCGGCGCGGGTGCAGGCCGCGCGCCCTCGGGCTTCGCGTCCGGTGTCGCAGCGTGCTCGACGCCCCCCGCGTCGCGCACGTTCGAGGTGCTCTCCGGCTCCGAAGAAGCCGTCGCCTCCCCGGGCGATGACTGCCGCTCGGGCATGAAAGTCCGTTTCCCCTCAACCATCGGACCGGGCGGGAGCCCGGACCGTCACAGGTACAAGCCCGTACCGTGTTCTGTGCGCTCGGTCGCGACGGCGTGCACTTCCCGCTCCCGCAGGACCAGGTACGTGTTGCCCTGCACGTCGACCTCGTACTGGTCGTCGCGCGCGAACAGGACCCGGTCACCCACTTTCACGGTGCGGACGTGTGCTCCCGTGCCGAGCACCTCCCCCCAGATAAGACGCCTGGCGACCTCAGCGGTTGCCGGGATGACGATGCCGGCACCGCTACGCCGCTCCCCGGCCGAGTCCGGCTTCACGAGGATCCGGTCGTGCAGCATCTGGATCTCGAGCTTGGCGTCTTCCATCGCAACGATGCTACGAGGGGCGCCGGACAGGCCTCTGACCGGCCCGAAGATCCGGAAAGCCCCGCGGTGCTGTCAGGTCGGGGGTCCGACAGCGCCGCGGGGCTGTACCTGGAATCGGACATAGGGCCCCGACCGTTACTCCTCGCCGTCTTCGAGCCGGCTTTCACCCGTTCGGAGTAGCGGTCAAGGCTGGGTGAGCAGGTACCGGCCGAAGTGCGGCACGGTGAACGCGATCTGCCCCCGCTGGGCCGAGTAGACCAGCCCCTTCTTCAGCAGGCTGTCGCGGGCGGGGGAGAGCGACGAGGCCTTGCGGCCGAGGTGCTCGGCGATCGCGGCGGTGCCGACCGGCTCGTCGCGCCCCTCCGACAGCTCGGCCATCGCGCGCAGGTACTCCCGCTCCGCGGGGGTGGCGCGCTCGTAGCGGGAGCCGAAGAAGCCGACGGCGAGCTCGCTCTCCGCCTCGGGGGCGGCCAGCTTCACGTCGGGCGCGCTGATGGGGCTGCGCGGGGCGGCGTCCCAGGCGGCCTTCCCGTAGGCCTGCACGAAGTAGGGGTAGCCGCCGGAGGCCTCGTACAGCGCGTCGAGCGCCTCGGTGTCGAACGTGGCGTCCTCCCGCTCCGCCGGCGCGAGCAGCGCGAAGTCGGCGTCCTTGCGGTCGAGCTTGTCGATGCGCGCGTACTTGAACAGCCGCTCGGAGTAGGACTTCGAGGCCGAGAGCACGGCGGGCAGGTGCGGCAGGCCCGCGCCGACCACCACGAGCGGCGCGCGCGACTGCGACAGCTCGTGGCACGCGGCGCACAGCGCCGACACGTCCTCTGCGCGTAGGTCCTGCATCTCGTCGATGAGGACGGCGACGCCGGCCTCGACCTCCTGAGCGAGGCCCGCCACCTCGGTGAACAGTTCGACGAGGTCGATCTCGATGTCGCCGGAGTCGGCCCGGCCGTGGGTCACGGCGACGTCGATGCCCGGCTGCCAGCGGTCGCGCAGCTTCGCGCCGTCGGGCGCCGCGCGCATCGCGAACGCCTTGAGCACCCCGAGGACCTCGTCGACGCGGTCCGGGTCGAGCGTCGGGCCGCCCGGCCGGTCCGGCTCCCGGTGGCGCACGGCGAGGTCGCGGATCGCGCGGTGCAGGGCGGCGGACAGCGGGCGGCGCAGGTCGGCGTCCGGGCGCGCCTCGATCTTGCCGGCACCCCACCCGGCCCGCATGGCCATCGACCGCAGCTCCCCGAGCAGCACGGTCTTGCCCACCCCGCGCAGCCCGGTGAGGACGAGGCTGCGCTCCGGCCTGCCGCGGGAGACCCGCTCCAGCACGATCTCGAAGGCGTCGAGCTCCTTGTCGCGCCCGGCGAGCTCGGGGGGCCGCTGGCCCGCGCCGGGCGCGAACGGGTTGCGCACGGGGTCCACGCCTCGGACGGTATCGGCGAATCTTGCCGGAGCCGTAGAAGCCGTTATCGAAGGAGATGGCGTGTCGCCGATCGCCGCGTCTACCGGGATCTAGCCCCGGGGCTAGACGAGCCGATGGAACGCCATGGGGCGGCCGGATCGCCCCGTCTACCCCGATCTAGGACCGGCACTAGATCGGGCGATGGACGGCGATCGGACCCGCATCGGCCCGTCTACCCGGATCTAGGGTTCGCGCTAGACGGGCCGATGGATCGCGATCAGGCGCGCCGGGTAGCGGCGTCGGCCAGGCAGAACAGCCCGAACGCCGCGAACCCCGCCGCCACGGTGCCGAGCAGCCACGCCCCCGCCACCGTGCTGCCGAGCGCGCGCAGCGCCGCGTCCAGCCCGCCGGCCTGCGCCGGGTCGGCGTACAGCGCGGCGGCGCCCGCGAGCACCCCGACGACCCCGAGCGCGAACGCGCGGGCGAGGTGGCCGACCACCCCCACCACCTCGATCGCGTGCTTCACACCGGGGGAGAGCCTGCCGACGTCGAGGTCGCCCATGAACGTGCGGCGCACCCCGGTGTAGGTCATCGCGACGGCGATCGACAGGACCACGATCGCGGCGAGCCCGAGCAGGGCCCGACCCGCGGGCAGCGCCAGCACCCCCGCGGCCGCCTGCTGCGCGGTGGTGTTCCCGGACGAGCGCATGCCGGCCAGGTAGTTGACGACGACCAGCGCGAGGCTCGTCATCGCGATCGCCTTCGCGACCGCGCCCACGCGCTTGCGCATCCGCTCGTTGCCCGACACCCAGCGAAACCCGACGGCGGCGGCGCTCACCTGCCAGACCGCGAAGGCGAGCAGGCCGAGCGCGGCGACCACCAGCGCGAGGACGCCGCCGGGTGTGCGGGCGATCGTCCCCACGGCCCCCTCCGCGTCCGGCGGGGCGTCGGGCTGGCCGAACGCCACCTGCAGGGCGAGCCAGGCGACCACGAGGTGCACCACCCCGTAGCCGACGAGCCCGATGCGGCCCAGCGCGTCGACCACGCGCCCCGGAGCGTCGGAGCGCCCCTCCTTCACGAGCCGACGCAGCCGCACGAGGGGTCGAACCATCCCATCCCTCCGTATGCGGCCGTATCGGGTGCGCTCTAGAGGAGCCGATACCCCGCGATCTGGTTGACTCGCATTGTGACCGAGATCGTGACCGAGGGGAGCGGCTGGTACGAGCAGCCGGGCGACCGGGCCGAGCTCGAGGTGAGCTTCACGGCCGTGGCCCGCACGCGCTCCGACGCCGTCCGCGATCTCGGCAACCGGGTGGCGGCCGCCGAACCCGCGCTGACCCGGCCCGGGCTGCAGGTGCGCCACCGCCGGATGCGGGTGCACAACGAGTGGCGGGGCAACCGGGTGGTCGGCTGCCGCGCGGGCGAGGACATCGCGCTGCTGGTCACCGACGTCGCCGAGCTGGACGCGGTCCTAACGGCGCTGGTCGGCGCCGAGCCCACCGGCCTGCACGGCCCGACCTGGGTGCTCGCGGACCCGGCGGCGGCGCTCCGCGAGGCGCAGAAGCGGGCGGTGGCCGACGCGCGCGCCCGCGCCGAGGGCTACGCCGACGCGCTCGGAGGCACGCTCGGCCCGCTGTTGAAGCTGTCGGAGGCGCCCGAGCACGCCTCGCCGGTGGCCTACCGGATGGCGGCGGCCGAGGCCGGCGGCGGCCCCGACGTGCGCGCGCTCGGCCTGGAGCCGGAGCCGGTGCGCGTGACGGCCCGGTGCACCACCACCTGGGCCCTGCTCTGACGCCCGGTCAGCGCTGGTCGCCGGGCACGACCGTGCCCTCGATCACCAGCCGGTCCGGGCGCGGGGCGTCGGGGTCGTCCCCGCCGGAGTGGACGTCGCCCTCGACGACCTCCCCGTCGACCACCGGCGCCTGGGAGCGGATCCGCGCCGACCGCAGGTCGGGGGAGCGCTCCTCGGCGGCGCGCACCAGCCTGCGGCGCACCAGCGCGCGGGTGGGCGGCAGCACCAGCAGCAGGCCGGCGAGGTCGGTGACCAGGCCGGGCACGAACAGCAGCACACCGGCCAGGGCGACGAGCATCCCGTCGGTGACCTCGTTGGTGGGCACGCGGCGGTTGCTCACGGCGTCCGCGAGGGCCTGAGCGGCCCGCACCCCCTCCCTGCGCGCGAGCCACAGGCCGACGACCGAGCCGGCCAGCAGCACGAGCAGCGTCCAGGCCAGACCGATCGCCGACCCGAGCGCGACGAGCGCGACGATCTCGACCACGAGGTACAGGAGCACGAACGCCATACCCCGCTCAACGCGCGAGACGGCGTTCGTGCTCCCGCAACCGGTTACGAGTCGGTCACCACGTGAGAGCGAGGCCCGGGTCGGTCAGCAGCGCGCCGACGTCGGCGAGGAACCGGGACCCCTGCTCGCCGTCGACGAGCCGGTGGTCGAACGACAGCGCGAGCTGGCACACCGTGCGCACCGCCAGCTCGCCGTCCACCACCCACGGCGACGGCTTGATGGCCCCGACGGCGAGGATCGCCGACTCCCCGGGGTTGAGGATCGGGGTACCGGTGTCCACGCCGAACACGCCGACGTTCGTGATCGTGAACGTGCCCCCGACCAGGTCGGTGGGCGGCGTCCGGCCCGCCCGCGCGGTCTCGGTGAGCTCGTTCAGCGCCACCGCCAGCTCCCGCAGCGAGAGCGTGTCGGCGTCGCGGATCTTCGGCACGATCAGTCCGCGCGGCGTGGCCGCGGCGATCCCGAGGTGCACCCGGTCGTAGTAGACGATCTCGCCTGCGGCCTCGTCCCACGACGCGTTGACCTCGGGCGTGCGCTTCGCGGCGAGGCACACCGCCTTCGCCACGAACGCGAGCGGCGTGAGCTTCACGTCGGCGTACTCGCGGGTGGCGCGCAGCCGGTCCCGCAGCTCCATCGTGGCCGTGACGTCGACCGCGAGGAACTCGGTGACGTGCGGCGCGGTGAACGCGCTGCTCGTGACCGCTGCCGCGGTCGCCTTGCGCACGCCGCGGATCGGCTCCCTGCGCACCCCGCCGGCGCTCGCCGCCGGTGCCGCGGCACCCCGCGCCGCCGCGGCCGCGGCCTCCACGTCGGCGCGCGTGATCACACCGCCCTCGCCGGTGCCGCGGACGGTGCGCAGGTCGACGCCGAGGTCCTTGGCGAGCTTGCGCACCGGCGGCTTGGCGAGGGGCACGGCGCCCACCGGCTCCGGCGCCGGTTCCGCGGGCGGGGCGAGCTGCGTCGGGGCGGGCTGGGGCCTGCCGTCGTGCTGCGGCGGCGGGGCCGCCCCCTTGCGGCGACGGCGGGTGGCGGTGCCCTGGCGGGGGCCGTAGCCCACCAGGTTGGGGACGGCCTCGTCGTCGGCCTGCGCCGCCGCCCCACCACCGGTGTCGATCGTGATGATCGGCGTGCCGACCTCGACCGTGACCCCGGGCTCGACGAGCAGCTTGCCGACCGTGCCCTCCCACGGGGACGGCAGCTCGACGGCCGCCTTCGCCGTCTCGATCTCGCAGATGACCTGGTTGACCGCGACGGTGTCGCCCGGCTGGACCCGCCAGCTGACGATCTCGGCCTCGGTGAGCCCCTCACCGACGTCGGGCAGGGTGAACTCGCGGATCGTCACGGCCTCACCAGCCCAGCGATCGGTCGACGGCGTCGAGCACCCGGTCGAGGTCGGGGAGGTAGTCCTCCTCGCACTTCGACGGCGGGTACGGGGTGTCGAACCCGGTGACCCGCAGCACCGGCGCCTCCAGGGAGTAGAACGCCTCCTGCTGGACCCGGGCGGCGATCTCGGAGGCGATCGAGGACTCCGACGGCGCCTCGGAGACCACGACCAGGTGGCCGGTGCGGCGCACCGACTCCAGCACCGGGTCGAGGTCGAGCGGGGACAGCGTGCGCAGGTCGATCACCTCGAGGTCGTGGCCGTCGGCCTCGGCCGCGGTCGCGGCGTCGAGGCAGGTCTTCACCATCGGGCCGTAGGCCGCGACCGTGAGCGTGCGCCCGGGGCGCACCACGCGCGACGCGAACAGCGGCGGCGGGTCGGCGTCCGGGTCGACCTCGCCCTTCTCCCAGTACCGCCGCTTCGGCTCGAAGAAGATCACCGGGTCGTCGGCGGCGATGGCCTGCTGGATCATCCAGTACGCGTCGGACGGGTTCGAGCAGGCGACGACCTTCAGCCCGGCCGCGTGCGCGAAGTACGACTCGGGCGACTCGCTGTGGTGCTCGACCGCGCCGATGCCCCCGCCGAACGGGATGCGCACGACCACCGGCACCTTCACCTTGCCCTGCGAGCGGTAGTGCAGCTTGGCCAGCTGGGAGACGATCTGGTCGAAGCCGGGGAAGACGAACCCGTCGAACTGGATCTCGCACACCGGGCGGAAGCCGCGTATCGCGAGGCCGACGGCCGTGCCGATGATCCCGGACTCGGCGAGCGGGGTGTCGAGCACGCGCTGCTCGCCGAAGTCCTTCTGCAGCCCGTCGGTGACGCGGTAGACGCCCCCGAGCTTGCCGACGTCCTCGCCCATCACGATGACCTTCGGGTCGCGCTCCATCGCGGCGCGCAGGCCGTTGTTGAGGGCCTTGGCGATCGTCATCGTGGCCATGTCACACCCCCTCGAACGAGGCGTGGTAGGAGAGGAAGGCGGCGCGCTGCGCCTCCAGCACCGGCGACGGCTCCGCGTAGACCTGCGAGAACATGCGGTCGGGCGCGGGCTGCGGCATGTTCACGCAGAACTCGCGGAACCGGGCGGCCAGCTCGTCGGACTCGGCCTGCACCTCGTCGAAGAACTCCTGCCCGACGTGGTGCTCGCGCACGAGGTTGACGCGCACCCGCTCGATCGGGTCCTTGAGCTTCCACAGCTCCAGCTCGTCGGCGAGGCGGTAGCGGGACGGGTCGTCGGACGTGGTGTGGGCGTCCATGCGGTAGGTGAACGCCTCGATCAGCACCGGGCCGTTGCCAGACCGGCACTCCTCCAGCGCCCAGCGCGTGACCGCGAGGCAGGCCACCACGTCGTTGCCGTCGACCCGGATCCCCGGGAAGCCGTAGCCGGCGGCGCGCTTGTAGAGCGGCACCCGGCTCTGCCGCTCGGTCGGCTCGGAGATGGCCCACTGGTTGTTCTGGCAGTAGAAGACGACCGGTGCGTCGTACACGGCCGCCCACACGAACCCCTCGTGGACGTCGCCCTGGCTGGTGGCGCCGTCGCCGAAGAAGCAGATCGTGGCCTCGGTGTCGGGGCCCTCGCCGACCTTGCCCTCGAACCGCTGGCCCATCGCGTAGCCGGTGGCGTTGAGGACCTGGTTGCCGATGACGATGGTGTAGAGGTGGAAGCGGGTGGCCTTCGGGTCCCAGCTGCCGTGGTCGGTGCCGCGGAAGATGCCGAGCAGCTCGGTGGGGTCGACCCCGCGCGTCCACGCCACCCCGTGCTCGCGGTAGGACGGGAAGGCCATGTCCTGCGGTTTCATCGCGCGTCCCGCGCCGATCTGCGCCGCCTCCTGGCCGAGCAGGGGAACCCAGATCCCGAGCTGGCCCTGGCGCTGCAGCGCGTTGCCCTCGCGGTCGAACCGGCGGACCAGCACCAGGTCCCGGTACAGGCTGCGGAGGGCGTCGGCGTCGACGTCGGCGGCGTAGGCGTCGAAGCGGGGATCGGACACCCGCTCGCCCTCGGGGGTGAGGAGCTGTACGAGCTCCGGGTCCCCCTCGTCGGTGGCCTTCAGGCCGGCGACCACGTGCTCGCGGCTGGGCCGCGATCCCTGAACGTCGCCCGCGGTGGGCGGACTCCAGTCCTGCGGTACGGACACGGTGCCTCCTCGTGCTCGTCGACCTGCTCCCGTTCGTGGCGGGTCGCAAGTCGGGGCGCGTCCGGTCGAGGACACCCCGGTGCGGTTCCCCGACCGGCTCAAGCGTCATCCTGACACGGCACCGGGCCCGGGGGGAGGTAGCTGCGAACATGCCGAACGGCACGTCCCGGTGGGTCCGGGACGTGCCGTTCGAGGGGGTTCTCGCTAGCTCTTCGGAGGCTCGCTGAAGCCGGCCGTGCCGGGCTGCTCCTTCGCCGGCTCGCTGAATCCAGCCGTGCCGGTCTGCTGCTGCGGCGGCGGGGGCGCCGAGTAGTCGGAGGTTCTGCCGAACCCCGCGTTGTTGTCGTAGCCCTGCGTCTGGCCGTTGCCGCCGCTGGCGCCGAACCCGGGCGTCTGCCGGATCCCGGCGAGCCCCTTCGCCTTGTCGGCCACGCCGCGGATCTGTCCCGAGTACTTGCCCTTGGTCTGCTTGTCGACGAACTCGGCGGCCTGGTCGAGGTACTTGGCCGCCTTGTCCGGGTTGCTCTTCGCGTAGCGCCGGGCCGCCTCGGCCGCGGTGGCCAGCAGTGCCAGGCGTTTGATCAGGGCCATCGGGTCCTCCGTTGAGTGGTCTCACCGCGGACAACGCGCACACGGTGTCTGCCGGTTCCGGGGGTACCCAACCTAGCCCGGCTCCTCACGGGCCTTTCGGACCGAATCACTCTCGGTGTTGTCACACAACAGTGACCACCAGCGAGGTGTCCGAATGACGTCCGGGTGGCAGCATCCGGGCGTACTCACCGCCCACGAGGAGGTTCACCGTGCCCGCCATCCGCCGTTCGTTCCCGGTCGCGCTCGGCGCAGCCGCGCTCACCGCCCTGCTCGCGGCGTGCGGCGCAGGCGGCGACGGCAGCGGCGGAGCGCCACCCGCCGGCGACCCCGCCCCCGGCGGCGCCGCCCCCACCGAGTCGGTGCCGACCGTGTCCCGTGACGACGCGCTCGCCGCGATGGTGCCCCAGGAGATCGCCTCCGACGGCGTGCTGCAGTTCGGGCTGGACGCGTCCTACCCGCCCAACGAGTTCACCGACACCGACGGCACCACGATCATCGGCATGGACGTCGACCTCGGCACCGCGATCGCCCAGAAGCTGGGGCTCGAGGCGCAGTTCGAGAACACCTCCTTCGACGGGATCATCCCGGGCGTCGAGGCCGGCAACTACGAGATCTCGATGTCGTCGTTCACCATCAACGACGAGCGCGTGCAGGCCGTCGACATGATCAGCTACTTCACGGCGGGCACCAGCATCGCCGTCGCCGCCGGCAACCCGCAGAACGTCAACCCCGACGACCTGTGCGGGCTCGCGGTCGGCGTGCAGCGCGGCACGATCCAGGTCGAGGACCTCACCGCGCGCAACGAGGCGTGCCGGGCCGCGGGCAAGCCGGAGATCCAGATGTCGGAGTTGCAGCAGCAGACCGACGTGACGCTGGCGCTCACCGCGAACCGGATCGTCGCCATGCTCGCCGACTCCCCCGTCATCTCCTACGCGGAGACCACCACGCAGGGCGCCGTCGAGCAGATCGGCGAGACCTACGACACCGCGCCGTACGGCATCGTGGTGAAGAAGAACCAGGGCGAGTTCGCCGAGGCGATCCGGGCCGCCCTGCAGTCGCTGATGGACGACGGCACCTACGCGGCGATCCTCGAGAAGTGGAACGTGAGCGACGGCGCCATCTCGACCGCGGAGATCCGGAGCTGACGCGGTGGCTTCTCCTCCCGTCGAGCAGGAGCAGCGACGGCCGAAGCCGATCGAAGCGGTGCCGGTGCGCCACCCCGGCCGGTGGCTGGCCGTCGCGGTGCTCGCCGTGCTGGCGGCGATGTTCGTCAACACGGTGCTCACCAACGACAACTTCCGGTGGCACATCGTCGGGGAGTACCTGTTCTCGCCGCCGGTCCTGAACGGGCTGCGCAACACGCTGATCCTCACGGCGCTGTCGATGCTGATCGGCATCGTCGGCGGGATCGCGCTCGCGATCATGCGGTTGTCGCCGAACCCGGTCCTGTCCTGGGTGTCGGCGGTCTACATCTGGCTGCTCCGCGGCACGCCGCTGATCGCGCAGCTGCTGTTCTGGAACTTCCTGGCCGCGCTGTACCCGCGGCTGTCGCTCGGCATCCCGTTCGGGCCGGAGTTCGTCTCGTTCGACACCAACCAGCTGATCAACCAGTTCGCCGCGTGCCTGCTCGGCCTCGGCCTCAACGAGGCGGCCTACATGGCCGAGATCGTGCGCGGCGGGCTGCAGTCGGTGGACCGCGGCCAGACCGAGGCGGCGGGTGCGCTCGGCATGTCCCGGGCGCAGACGCTGCGGCGGATCGTGCTGCCGCAGGCGATGCGGGTGATCATCCCGCCGACCGGGAACGAGACGATCGGGATGCTGAAGACCACCTCGCTCGTGGTCGTGATCGGCTACTTCGAGCTGCTGACCTCGGTGCAGCGGATCTACTCCACGAACTTCCAGACGATCCCGCTGTTGATCGTGGCCGCCATCTGGTACCTGGCGCTCACGTCGCTTCTGTCCATCGGGCAGTACTACGTCGAGCGCTACTACGGGCGCGGCGTCGACGTCGGCCAGACCGGCGCAGGGGCCCGCCTCTTCCGGCGGAGCGCGGAGCAGGGTGGGGTGCACGGATGAGCGTTCCCATGGTCGAGGCGATCGACGTGCACAAGAGCTTCGGGCGCGTCGAGGTGCTGCGCGGCATCGACCTCGTCGTCCAGCCCGGCGAGGTCACGTGCATCATCGGCCCGTCCGGCTCCGGCAAGTCCACGTTCCTGCGCTGCATCAACCACCTGGAGCGGATCGACGCCGGGCAGATGCGGGTCAACGGCGAGCTGATCGGCTATCGGGAGCACGGCGGCAAGCTCTACGAGCTGCGCGAGTCCGAGGTGGCGCGCCAGCGCCGCGACATCGGCATGGTGTTCCAGCGGTTCAACCTCTTCCCGCACATGATGGCGGCCGAGAACGTCATGGAGGCGCCGCGCACCGTCCGGGGGGAACCCAAGCGGGAGGCTCGCAAACGCGCCGTGGAGCTGCTCGACCGGGTGGGCCTCGCCGACAAGTGCGACGCCTACCCCGCGCAGCTGTCCGGCGGCCAGCAGCAGCGGGTGGCGATCGCGCGGGCGCTGGCGATGGAGCCGCGGCTCATGCTGTTCGACGAACCCACCTCCGCGCTCGACCCCGAGCTCGTCGGCGAGGTGCTCGACGTCATGCGCGGGCTGGCGAAGGACGGCATGACGATGGTCGTCGTGACCCACGAGATGGGCTTCGCCCGCGAGGTGGGCGACCAGCTCGTGTTCATGGACGAGGGCCGGGTGGTGGAGTCGGGCGACCCGCGCGAGGTGCTGTCCAACCCCCAGCAGGAGCGCACCAAGTCGTTCCTGTCGAAGGTGCTCTAGGGCCTCAGCGCTTCGGCCGGTGCCACGCGGGGCGGTCGAGCAGGTCCTGCCCCGCGAGCACGGTGGCACCGAGCTCCTTGGCCAGCTCCAGCGTGGTCGCCTCGGGGTCGTCGACGGCCTCCAGCGCGCGCACGAGCGGGCGGACGTGGGTGACGACCACGACCTGGGTCCGGGATGCGGCGTTCGGATCAGCGCCGCGGGGGCGGGGAGCAGGTCCGGGTGCAGGCTCGTCTCCGGCTCGTTCAGCACCAGCAGCTCGGGCGGGCGCGGGGTGAGCAGCGCCGCGGCCCACAGCAGGTAGCGCAGCGTGCCGTCGGACAGCTCCGCCGCCGACAGCGGGCGCAGCAGGCCCTGCTGGTGGAACTCCAGCGCGAACCGACCGTCCTCGGCCACCGCCACCGCGAGCCGCGACCTCGGGAAGGCGTTGTCGACGGCCGTGTGCAGGGCGTCGGCGTCCCCGACCTCGCGGATCGTCTGCAGCGCCGCCGCGAGGTCGGCGCCGTCGTGGTCGAGCACCGGGGTGCGGGTGCCCACCCGGGCCTTGCGCGCCGGGGCGTCGGCGTCGGTGCGGAAGTGGTCGTAGAACCGCCACGAGCGGATGCGCTCCCGCAGCAGCAGCACCTCGGGCGAGATCCGCGGGTCGGCGAACGCGGTGAGCATGCTGTCGGTGGGGGAGATGCGGTGCGGCTCCCCGCCCCAGGCGCCGCTCTCGTCGCGCGTGCGCACCACCGGCCCCGCCCGGTCGGCGAGCAGGGTGGCCTGCCGGAGCACCGGGCCGCGCCACACGCACTCCCGCTTGAACTCGGGGTCGCGGTTGAACACCGTGTCGGTGGGGACGGGCATGCCGAGGTCGAGGGCGTAGCCGAACTCGTCGCCCGCGAAGCCGAGCCGCAGCCCGACCGGTAGAGGCTGGACTTGCCGCTCCCGTTAGCCCCGGTGACCACCGTGAGCCGCGACAGCAGCACGAGGTCGCGCAGCGACCGGTAGTTCTCGACGGCCAGCGTGGTCAACACCGGGCAGACGCTAGGCCCGCGTGCTGACAAACTCGTGAGGTGGCCGTCACCGACGAGGCGATCCTCAAGATCAAGGCGATGATCCGCTCCGGCGAGCTGCGTCCCGGGGACCGGCTCCCGCCGGAGAAGGAGCTGTCCGAGGCGCTGGGGCTGTCGCGCAGCTCGCTGCGGGAGGCCGTGAAGGCGCTCGAAGTGATCCGCGTGCTGGACGTGCGCCGCGGCGACGGCACGTACGTCACGAGCCTGACCCCGGACATCCTGCTCGACGCGATGTCGTTCATCGTCGACATCCACCAGGACTCGTCGGTGCTGGAGCTGTTCGAGGTGCGGCGGATCCTCGAGCCGGCCGCGGTCACGCTCGCCACGCCCCGCGCCGACGCCGACGACATCGCGCACCTGCACGACCTGCTCGAGCAGGTGCACGGCACGACGTCGGTGGACGACCTCGTGGCCCACGACCAGGTCTTCCACCGCTACATCAACGAGCTCGCCGGCAACGCCTACCTGACGAGCCTGCTGGACACCCTGTCCAGCTCGACGCTGCGGGCGCGGATCTGGCGCGGCCTGTCCGAGGAGGGCGCGGTGGAACGCACGCTGACCGAGCACCGCGCGATCGTCGACGCGCTCGCCAGGGGCGACGCGACGCTGGCGGCCGCGCACGCGACGGTGCACATCGACGGCGTGGCGCAGTGGCTGCGCCGGGCGATGGGCTGAGCCCCGAACGACCGGAAGGCCACCCCCCGCGTCGCGGGGAGGTGGCCTTCCGGCAAATCAGCAGGGAGCCGGTGCCGGCTCACTCGTAGAGCAGCGGCCTGATCTGGTCGCTGTCGATGTTGCTCTGGTCGTACCAGTAGAAGCCGGTGTCGATGACCGGCGGCAGCGGCTCGCCGTTGATGGCCTTCACCGCCGCGTCGACGAGCGCCCGGCCCATGCCGATCGGGTCCTGGGTGACCGCGCCGAGCATCTGCCCGTTGCGGATCGCCTCGATCTGGCCGGAGCCGGAGTCGAACCCGACGATCGCAAGGCCCTGGGCCCCGCTCTCCTGCACACCGCGGATGACGCCGATCGCCGAGCCCTCGTTCGCACCGTAGATGCCCTTGAGGTCCGGGTTCGCGGCGATGATCGCCTTGGTGATGTCGGCCGACTTCGCCTGGTCGCCGCCGCCGTACTGGGGCTCGAGCACCTCGATGCCGGGCGCGTTGGCCTGCATCCACTCGATGAACCCGTCGCGGCGGTCGGCGCCGGACTTGCTGGTCTGGTCGTGCACGACCAGGGCGACCTTCCCGGTGCCGCCGATCGCCTCGGCCATGTGCTTGGCGGCCTCGGCCGCGGCGGCCTTGTTGTTGGTGGCCGCCGTGGTGAGCGGGATGTCGCTGTCGACCCCGGAGTCGAAGGCGATCACGGGGATGTTCTGGGCGCGCGCCTGCTGCAGCAGCGGGGCCGCCGCCCGCGAGTCGAGCGCCGCGAAGCCGAGGACGTCCGGCTGGCGACCGAGCGCGTTCTGCAGCATGGTCACCTGGGCCTCGACCTCGGACTCGCTGGCCGGGCCCTCGAAGCTGATCCGGATGCCCTGCTCGGCCGCCTCCTGCTCGGCGCCCTGCTTGACGGCCTGCCAGAACTGGTGCTGGAAGCCCTTGGAGACGATGGCGAGGTACGGCTGGTCGCCGCCCTGTCCCTCGTCGGACGAACCGCCGCACGCCGCGGCCGTCAGGGCGAAGGCGGCCGCCGCGATGGCCGCGCCGATCCGGTGGATCCGCATTGTCGATCGAGCTCCCTTGGTCGAGCTTGGTGGGGGTGAAATCTACTGGTCAGGCGGTGGCGCCCTTGCGCGCCCGGTCCGCGTAGACGGCGAGCAGGATCACGCAGCCGAGGATGACGTTCTGCCATTCCTGCGGGATCGACATGATCTGCAACCCGTTGTTCAGCACCGAGATGATCAGGGCGCCGATGACCGTACCGACGATCGACCCCTTGCCGCCCGAGAGGGAGGTCCCCCCGATCACGACGGCGGCGATCGCCTGCAGCTCGTAGCCCATCCCGGTGGCCGGCTGCGCCGAGCCGAGGCGGGCGGAGATCATCACCCCGGCCAGGCCGGTGAACAGGCCGGCGAGCGTGTAGATGACGATCTTCCAGCGGCGGACGTCGATCCCGGAGAGCGCGGTGGCCTCCTCGTTGCTGCCGATGGAGTAGGTGTAGCGGCCGAGCACCGTCTTGTTGAGCAGCACGCCCGCGATCACCGCCGCGAGCGCCAGGATCAGCACCGCGTTCGGGAAGTTCGTGCCGGGGATGATGCTGCCGATCGAGATGTCGATGTAGGCGGGCGTCTGGTCGAAGTAGATCGGCGCGCTGTCGGAGATGACGAGCGCGAGACCCTGCGCCACCAGCATCATCGCGAGCGTCGCGATGAACGGCGGGAGCTTGAGCACGGCCACGTTGAGGCCGTTGACCAGCCCGATCAGCCCGCCGAAGAGGATCGCGCCGAGCACGCCGATCGGCAGCGGTATCCCGGCGTTGACGATCAGCACGCCGGACATCACGGCGCACAGCGCCATCCCGGTGCCGATCGACAGGTCGATCCCGCCCGTGATGATCACGAACGTGGTCCCGAGCGCGAGCGTGCCGATGACGACGGTCGAGAACAGGATGTTGGTGACGTTGCCGTAGTTGAAGAAGTTCGGGCTGACCACCGAGAAGAACGCGAAGATGACGATCAGGCTCGCGAACGCGAGGAACTGCTGGAGCCCGGCCCGCAGGGTGTCGCGCACGCCCGTGGACACGCTCTTCTGCTGCTCCTCGGTGGCGGTGGGGGTGGTCAACTGACGGCCTCCGTCTCCGGACGCATGGTGGCGAAGTGCATGACCTTCTCCTGGGTGGCTTCGGCTGCCTCGAGCTGCCCGGTGACCCGGCCCTCGCTCATCACCACGATCCGGTGCGACATGCGCAGCACCTCCGGCAGCTCGGAGGAGATCATGATGATCGACTTGCCCTGGGCGGCGAGCTCGTTGAGCAGCCGGTAGATCTCCTCCTTGGCGCCCACGTCGATCCCGCGCGTCGGCTCGTCGAAGATCAGGATGTCGCAGTCCTTGACCAGCCACTTGGCGATGACGACCTTCTGCTGGTTGCCGCCGGAGAGGAACTTGGTGGTCTGGTCGATCGAGGGGGTTCGGATGCGCAGCGACTCGACCAGCTCGCGCGAGCGGGCCCGCATCGCCTTGTCCTTGACGAACCCCCACCTCTGGAACCGCTCACGGATCGAGCTGAGCCCGATGTTGGCGTTGACGTCCTGCTCGAGCAGCAACCCGAGGTTCTTGCGGTCCTCCGACAGGTAGCCGATGCGGTGCTCGGCCGCCTCGGCGGGCGAGGTGATCCGCACCGGCTGCCCGCGCAGCTCGATGGTGCCCGACTCGATCGGGTCGGCACCGACCAGCGCGCGGGCCACTTCGGTGCGCCCGGCGCCCATCAGGCCGGCGAAGCCGAGGATCTCGCCCTCGCGCAGCTCGAACGAGACGTCCTTGAGCAGGTCCTTCGTGGTCAGCCCGCGCACCTTCAGCACGACGGGACGGTCCGGCCGCACGCCCTCGGGACGGAAGTCGCCCACGATCTCCCGGCCCACCATCCGCGAGATCACCTCGGGCATCGTGGTGGTGGCCGTGTCGAGGGTGTCGATGTAGCGGCCGTCGCGGATGACCGTGATCCGGTCGCTGATCCGCTTCAGCTCGTCCATCCGGTGCGAGATGTAGATGACGCCGGTCTCCGGGCCGATGAAGCGCCGGATGAGGTCGTGCAGGGTGCGCACCTCGGCGTCGTTCAGCGCCGCCGTGGGCTCGTCCATGATCAGGATGCGGGGCTCGTAGGACAGCGCCTTGGCGATCTCGACCATCTGCTGCTTCGCGACGGTCAGGTCGCCCACCCGCTCCCGCGGCGTGAGCGGCATGTGCAGCCGGTCGAGCAGCTCGGCGGCCTGCGCCTCGAGGGCCCGGTCGCCGAGGAAGAACCGCCCGGCCCGCGGCTCGCGGCCGATGAAGATGTTCTGCGCGACCGTGAGGTCGGGCATCAGGTTGAACTCCTGGTGGATGATGCTGATGCCCTTCTCCAGCGCGTCGCGCGGGCCGGAGACCACGAGCGGCTTGCCGTCGAGGAAGAACTCGCCCTCGTCGGGGGTGTAGATGCCCGACAGCAGCTTCATCAGGGTGGACTTGCCGGCGCCGTTCTCGCCGACGAGGGCGAGCACCTCGCCGCGGCGCAGCTCGATGTGCATGTCCTGCAGGGCCTGCACGCCGGGGAACCTCTTCCCGACGCCCCTGGCCTCGAGCAGCGGTGTCTCCGTCATGTGACGACGCCCTTCCGCAGGATCGCGTTGCCGTACACGCGGGTCTCCCCGGTGCGCACGATCAGGTAGGCGGGGGCCGCCGCGTCGTAGAAGGCGAACCGGTCGAGGAAGCGCACCTCGTCGGTGCCCGCCGCGGAGATCAGCTCCTCCTGGACGGGCAGCCGCGCGCCGTCGGGCGTGGCCATGAGGTCCACGGCCGGCGCGTCGTCCAGCGGCACGACGGTGCGGATCGCGGCCATGAGGTCCGGCGTCGCGACGCCGGGCAGGTCGAGCACGCGGCTGCCCAGCCGGTGGGCCGGGAAGTGCGCGTCGGCGAGCACGACCGCGTCCGAGTGCCCCATCGCGTCGAGGTGGAGCAGCAGCGGCCCGGTCAGGAGCGGGTGGATGCCGGAGAGCACGCGCGTCACTCCTCCAATTCCGATCGCCTAGACCTCGCTCCGGCGGCCCGTGCGCCTTTCCGGCGCCGTCCCGCTCCGCCGGTGCTCGGTCGCTCGTCCCTCGCCCCCTGCACGCCTCCCCCGCAGGACGGCGCCGGCCCGCTCGCGCTCATGCGTCTCCTGTTCGTCCGAGGCGGTAGACCCGCCGCGCGGTGCCGGTGAGGATCTTGCCGCGCTCCTCGTCGGTCAGCTCGCCGAGGAGCTGTTCCACCACCTCCCAGGTCCCGCGGTACCCGGCGGTGAGCAACGTCATCGGCCAGTCGCTGCCCCACATCAGGCGGTCGGGCCCGAAGCGCTCGAGCGCCTCCTCCCACGCCGGCCGGATCCGCTCCACCGTGAACGGCTCACCCCGCACCTGCAGCCCCGACACCTTCGCCACGGTGTTGGGGCGGGCGGCGACGGCGGCGAAGGCCTCCCGCCAGTCCGGGAAGTCCGGCTTGCCGTGCGGCGGCTTGCCCAGGTGGTCGAGCACGACCGTGAGCTCGGGCAGCGCGGCGGCGAGCTCGGCGGTCGCGGCGAGGTGGCGCGGCCACGCGTCCGGCACGTCGTAGGGCAGCCCGCGCTCGGCGAGCAGGCGCAGCGACGTCCGCACGGCGGGCAGCGCGAGGAACTCGTCGCGCGGGTCGTCGTGCACGAGGTGGCGCACCCCGCAGAACGCCGGGTCGGCGGTGAACCGCTCCAGCTGCTCGGCGGCGACGGCCGGGGCGTCCAGCTGCACCCACCCCACGACGCCCGCCACCCAGTCGTGCTCGGCGGCGACCTCCAGCATGAACTCGGTGTCGGTCACCGAGTCCTCGGCCTGGACGAGCACCGCCCGCTCGACGCCCACCGCGGTGAGTTCGGCGTGCGCCCGCTCCGCGGTGATCGTGGTGTGCAGCGGCCCCAGCTCGGGGGTGATCCAGGAGTAGGCGCTGCGCTGCAGGTCCCACAGGTGCAGGTGCGCGTCGATCACGGCACGTACCCCTCCGCCGCGAGCCGCTGCCACAGCTCCTCGGGGATCGGCGCGGCGACCCTGGCCACGTTCTGCTCGATGTGCGCCGGCTCGGTGGCGCCGAGCACGATCGAGCGGACGGCCGGCTCGCGCAGCGGGAACTGCAGCGCGGCGGCCGGCAGCTCGACCCCGAACGCGCGGCACTCGGCCGCGAGCCGCCTCGCCTTCTCCACGACCTCGGCCGGGGCGTCGCCGTACTCGTAGCGCGCCCCCGGCCCGGGCTCCGACGTCGACAGCAGGCCGGAGTTGAACGCGCCCGCGACGACGATGCCGATCCCGCGCTCCCGGCACAGCGGGATCAGCTCGGGCGCCGCGGGCTGTTCGAGCAGCGTGTAGCGGCCGGCGACCATCAGCAGGTCCACATCGCCCGCGCGGACGCCGGCCAGGTGGGCCGCCACCGACTTCGAGCCGATCCCGACGGCCCGCACGACGCCCTCCTCGCGCAGCCCGACCAGCGCGGGCACGGCGCTCGCGACGGAGCCCTCCATGTCGTCGTACTCGTCGGGGTCGTGCAGGAAGAGGATGTCCACCCGGTCGAGGCCGAGCCGTCCGAGCGACTCCTCGAGGCTGCGGCGCACGCCGTCGGGCGATGCGTCCCAGACCCGGCGGACATCGGCGGGCACCACGAACCCGCCCTCCTCGTCCAACTCATCTGATGTTTCCGGGCTGGGTACGAGCCGCCGCCCCACCTTGGTCGAGACGACGAACTCGTCGCGCGGCTTGGTGGCGAGGAACGCGCCGAGCCTGCGCTCGGCGAGACCGAGCCCGTAGTGCGGTGCGGTGTCGAAGTAGCGGATGCCCGCGTCCCAGGCCGCCTGCAGCACCGCGTGGGCCTGCTCGTCGGACATCGCCGTGAAGAGGTTGCCGAGGTTGGCCCCGCCGTAGCCGAGCCTCCCCAGCTCGGGGACCCGGTCAGGCATGGCGCGCCACCGAGTACTCGGCGAGCGAGGCCCGGTGCATCTCGGTCCCCGCGCCCGGCTCGGTCGGCGTGCGGTACCGGCCGCCGGTCACCCGGACCGGCGTGACGAAGTGCTCGTGAAGGTGGTCCACGAACTCGATCATCCGCCCGTCGCGCCGACCGGACACGGCGACGTGGTCGAACATGGCCAGGTGCTGCACCGCCTCGCACAGGCCGACGCCGCCTGCGTGGGGGCAGACCGGCACCCCGAACTTGGCCGCGAGCAGCAGCATCGCCACGTTCTCGTTGACGCCCGCCACGCGCGTGGCGTCGATCTGCAGCACCTGCAGCGCGTCGTGGGCGAGGAACTGCTTGGCCATCACCCGGTTGGCCATGTGCTCCCCGGTGGCCACCGGGATCGGGGCGATGCCCCGGGCGATGGCGGCGTGGCCGAGCACGTCGTCGGGGCTGGTCGGCTCCTCGACCCAGGCGAGGTCGAAGCTCGCCAGCTCCTTCACCCACGCGATCGCGTCGGCGACGTCCCAGCGCTGGTTGGCGTCGACGGCGATGCGCACGTCCGGGCCGACCACCTCGCGGGCGATCCGCAGCCTGCGCACGTCGTCGGCCAGGTCGGCGCCGACCTTGAGCTTGATCTGCTCGAACCCCTCCTCGACGGCCTCCCGGCACAGCCGCGCGAGCTTCTCGTCGTCGTAGCCGAGCCAGCCGGGCGTCGTGGTGTAGGCGGGGTAGCCCTCGCGCAGCAGGAGCTCCTGCCGCTCGGCCCGGCCCGGCTCGGCGTCGCGCAGGATCTGCAGCGCCTCGTCGGGGGTGAGCGCGTCGGTGAGGTAGCGGAAGTCGACGAGCTCGACGAGCTCCTCGGGCGTCATCGAGGCGAGCACCTGCCACAGCGGCCGGCCCTCCCGCTTGGCGCGCAGGTCCCACAGCGCGTTCACGATCGCGCCGATGGCCATGTGCATGACGCCCTTCTCCGGGCCCAGCCAGCGCAGCTGGGAGTCGTGCACGAGGTCGCGCCACGTCGCGCCCATCGCGGCGAGCAGCGGTTCGACCTCCTTGCCGACGAGGTGCCCCGCGAGGGCCTCGATCGCCGCGACCTGCACGTCGTTGCCGCGGCCGATCGTGAAGACGAACCCGTGGCCGGAGTCGCCCGCGTCGGTGACCACGCGGACGTACGCCGCCGAGTAGTCGGGGTCCGGGTTCATCGCGTCCGACCCGTCGAGCTGGAGCGAGGTCGGGAACCGCACGTCCGCGGTCTCGAGAGCGGTGATGCGGCTCACACGCAGTCCTTTCTGCCAGATGCGCGCTCACGGTAGACATCGGATGTCTAGCGGTCAAGGCGGTTGGAGACGTGCCCCCGCGAGCGCCGCGGCGGCGAGCAGGAGGGCCGCGCCGAGCGGACCGACCGCACCCCCGCCCCAGCCGTCGACCACGACGGCGCCGACCACCCCCGAGGCGGAGACGGCGAAGTAGGCCGCGGACTGGTGCAGCGCCGTGAGCACCGGCCCCGCCCCCGGCGCGAGCGTGACCAGCCGCTGCTGCGCGGGCGCCGTGACGCCGAACGACAGCACCCCGCTCACCACGGCCGCCGCGACGGCCAGCGGCAACGACCCCTGCAGCAGCGGGAGGGCGCCGAACACCGCGGCGAGGGCGAGGGTGACCGACACGATCACCCGCCGCGCGCCGAACCGGTCGGCGAGCGCGCCCGCGGACAGGTTCCCGACGGTGCCGCCCACCCCGAACACCAGCAGCAGGCCCGCGAGGTGCGCCCCGTCACCGCCGGTGGTCGGCTCGTACGCCGCGCTGAAGTACGTGTACGGGACGAAGATCCCGAGGAACGCGACGAACGTGCAGGCCAGCACGCCGCGCACCCGCCGGTCGAACAGCGGGGCGAACCGGGGGCCCGCGGGCGCGGCCGCCCGGCGCAGCAGCGGCAGGCGCACCGCGACCACGGCGCCCGCCACCGCGCTGAGCGCGGCCACCAGCCACAGCGTGACCCGCCACCCGAGCGCCGAGCCGACCGCCGTACCGATCGACGTGCCGAGCACCAGCGCGGACGTGCTCCCGGTGATCACGATCGCGATCGCCCGGCCGCGGCGGGCCGGGCCGGCGAGCGCGGCAGCGGCGGCCGTCGCGCTCGCGGTGTAGAGCGCCGCACCGACCGCCGCGACGACCCGTCCGGCCAGCACGAGCGAGTAGGTGGGCGCGAGCGCGGTGAGCGCGTTGCCCGCGCCGAGCACCACGAGCGCTGCGAGAACCGCGGTGCGCAGCGGCCGCCCGGCGGCGAGCGCGCCCACGAGCGGCGCCGAGATCGCGTACGCGAGCGCGAAGACGGTGACCAGCTGGCCGGCCCGGCCGACGCTGACCTGCAGCGACTCGGCGATCGACGGGAGCAGCCCGGCGATGACGAACGCGTCGGTGCCTACCGCGAACGTCCCGGTGGCCAGAACGACCGCGTGCGAGCGCCAGCGCGCGTCGGGCGGCGCGTCGCGCATGCCTTCTCCTCAATTCGGTACCGATCGGTTCCACCCGGACGGAACCGATCGGTTCCATCCGGGTCGAGGCCCGCTACCGTGTGGCCATGCCGACACACGCCCGCGATCGCCTGGTCGCGGCCGCGGAGCAGCTGTTCTACGAGGAGGGGATCCGGGCCGTCGGCGTCGAGCGCCTGCTGTCGGTCTCCGGCGTCGGCCGGGCGTCCTTCTACCGGCACTTCCCGAGCAAGGACGACCTGGTCCTGGCCATGCTCCGGGGCTACGACGAGCGCTTCCGCGAGTGGCTCGCCCACGCCGTCGAGGAGGCGGGCGACGACCCGACCGCGCTGTTCGACGCCCTCGCCGAGCGCTTCGGCACCTCCGCGCTGCGGGGCTGCGCCGCCATCCGCACGATGATCGAGTTCGTGGACCCGGACCACCCGCTGCACCGCGCGGCGGTGGCCCACAAGGAGGCGGTCGTCGCCGACCTCGACCGCTGGCTCGCCGGACTCGGCCGCGCCGACCACGCCGAGCTCGCCGCGCAGTTCCTGCTGCTCATCGACGGCGCCATCGTGAGCGCCGTCCGCGAGCGCGGACCGGGGCCCGCGCACCGGGCGAAGCGGATCGCCGCCGCGCTGCTGGCGACCCGGCCGTGACCCGCGGGGTCGATCACCGCGCACTCGGGAGGTAGGTTCCCTCCGGGACATCAGATCTTTGCCCCTCTCGATTCGTCTTGGAGCCGCGATGAAGCTCGCCCGCCTCGGACCCGCCGGAGCCGAGATCCCCGCCCTCGTCACCGACGCCGCGACCTACGACCTGCGCGGGATCACCCGCGACATCGACGGTGGTTTCCTCGCCCGCGGCGGCCTGGACGAGGTGCGGGCGGCCGCGGACGCGGGCTCGCTCCCCGTGCTCGACGGGGCGGCGGACCTGCGGGTCGGCGCGCCGATCGCCCGCCCCGGCGCCGTGATCTGCATCGGGATGAACTACGCCGCGCACGCCGCCGAGTCCGGCTCGCCGCCCCCGGAGAACCCGGTGATCTTCTTCAAGACGCCGAACACCGTCGGCGGCCCGGACGACGACGTGGCCATGCCGCGCAGCGAGAACGCCAAGGTCGACTGGGAGGTCGAGCTCGGGCTCGTGATCGGCAGCACCGCCGCGTACCTCGACTCCCCCGAGCAGAGCCTCGCCCACGTGGCCGGCTTCGTGGCCGCCGACGACCTGTCCGAGCGCTACGCCCAGCTCGAGGTCTCCGGCGGCCAGTGGAGCAAGGGCAAGTGCGCGCCCGGGTTCTGCCCCACCGGCCCGTGGCTGGTCACGCCGGACGAGGTCGACCACCGCAACCTGCGCCTGCGCAGCTGGGTCAACGGCGAGCCGCGCCAGGACTCCACGACGAAGGACATGATCTTCGACGTCGAGTTCCTCGTCTGGCACCTGTCGCAGTACATGACGCTCGAGCCGGGCGACCTGGTGATCACCGGCACCCCGCAGGGCGTGGGCCTGTCGGGCCGCTTCCCGTACCTGAAGGCGGGCGACGTGGTCGAGATCGAGGTCGAGGGCCTCGGCCGCCAGCGCCACACGTTCGTGGAGGCCCGCTGATGGCGGGGGAGTTCGACGGGCTGGTCGCGGTCGTCACGGGCGGGGCGTCCGGCATCGGGGCGGCCATCGCGCGGCGCCTCATGACCGACGGCGCCCGCGTCGCCGTGCTGGACCGGGACGTGAGCACCCCGCCCGAGGGCGCGCTCGCCGTGCAGGCCGACGTCACCGACGACGCGTCGGTGCGGGCCGCGGTGGACCGCGTGCTGCAGGAGTGGGACCGCCTCGACATCCTGGTGAACAACGCCGGGATCGGCGCGCAGGGCACCGTCGCCGACAACCCGGACGACGAGTGGCTGCGGGTGCTGGACGTGAACCTGCTGGGGATGGTCCGCGTCACCCGGGCCGCCCTGCCCGCGCTGCGCCGGTCGCCGTCGGCGGCCATCGTGAACACCGGCTCGATCGCGGCCACCGCCGGCCTGCCGCAGCGGGCCGCCTACAGCGCGAGCAAGGGCGCCGTGCACGCCCTCACCCGGGCCATGGCGGCCGACCACCTCGCCGAGGGCATCCGGGTCTGCGCCGTCGCACCGGGCACCGCCGACACCCCGTGGATCGGCAGGCTGCTGGAGCGCGCCGAGGACCCGGCGGCGGAGCGCGCGGCCCTCGAGGCGCGCCAGCCGCACGGGCGGCTCGTGTCGGCCGACGAGGTGGCGGGCGCCGTGGCCTACCTCGCGAGCCCGCGCTCGACCTCGACCACCGGCATCGTGCTCGCCGTGGACGGCGGGATGCAGGAGCTGCGGCTGCGTCCGAAGAACTAGCCGCAGCTCCCGGCCCCGGTCACGCGGTCAGGCAGTCGCAGCCGGCGCTGCCGCCGAGGGCGTGGTGGCACACCGGCGCGCCGGTCAGCAGCCGTTCCAGGCGGCGGGCCAGCGCGTCGATGCCGAAGTGCTCCACGGCGATCTTCTCGTTGTGGTCGAGCAGGGTGGTGTCCGGATCGGCGAGCCAGGCCTCCAGCCGGCCGGGGTCGTCGACCGGGAACCAGCGGAAGCCGAACGCCCGCAGCTCCGCCGCCACCGGGAAGTCGGCCACGACGATGGGCCTGCGGTGCAGGGCGGCCTCGATGAGCGGCAGTCCGAACCCCTCCCACGAGGAGGGCAGGACCACCGCGTCGCACGCGGCGTAGGCGGCCGCCATGTCCACCCCGGCGGGCAGCCGGCGCCGGACGGGCACCCGCGCGGCCCGCACCAGCCGCTCCAGCTCGCCCGCGTAGCCGTCCTCGGCGGGCCCGGTGAGCCAGAACGTGGCGCCGAGCCTCTCGGCGATCGCGATGCCCACGTCGACGTTCTTGCGCGGGATCGCCCGCGTCGGCTGCAGGACCAGCCGCTCGCCGTCGCCGACGCCGAGGGCGGCGCGGACGTCGGCGCGGGCCTCCGGGCGGGGCCGTTCGGAGAACCCGTGGTAGATCGTGGTCGCCGCGATCCCGCGCCGCTCGGCGAGCTGGGCCCTGGCGAGCTCGTTGACGGTGACGTGGCGCCACTGCGGGTCGTCCGGCGGCCACGCGGTGATGTCGGCGTACCACTCGCGTTCCCAGGGCAGGTCGTGGTGGCGCAGCACGGCGGGGCGCCCGCGCAGGTAGTCGGCCACCGCGTCGCCCGCGGCCATGTTCATCGGGAGCGAGCAGATGTTGTCGGCGATCACGACGTCGGCATCGTCGAGGGCGGCGGCCAGCTCGTGCCGCGACGGCGGCCGCTCCGCGTCGAGGGCGAGGCCCGGGACGGTCACGTCCGGTTCGCCGTCGCCCGCGACCGTGCGCACCCGCATGCCGATGAGCTGCAGCGCGCTGGCCCACTGGGCCGCCGTGACCGACACGCCGTCGGCCATGCCCAGCCGGTAGGAGACGATCGCCGCCCGTTTGCCGAACAGGTTCCCCATCAACTGATCGTCTCCGTTCTCGGTCACGGGCACGTGTACGGGCGGTTGCGCGCAGGTGCGCGCGGGCTCAGGACCGCGGCAGCCTCCCCATCAGGTAGAACTCCGGGTTCGGCCGCAGCGCGGTCAGGTGCGCGAGCCGGTTGGACATCGCGAACAGCGCCGTGATGGCGCCGACGTCCCAGATCTCCTCGTCGGTGAGGCCCGCGGCGCGCGCCGCGTCGAGGTCGGCCTCGGTGAGCGACGCCGAGTCGGTGGCGATGAGCAGCGCCAGGTCGACGATAGCCCGCTCCCGCCTGCTCAGCTCGACACCCCACGGGTTGGTCGCGACCCGGTCGGCGATCTCCGGGTCCTTCGTGCGCACCCGCAGGATCGCCCCGTGGGCAACGACGCAGTACGTGCAGTGGTTCGCTCCCGACGTGGCCACGACCACGAGCTCCCGCTCGGCCCGGCTCAGCCCTTCGTCGGAGTTCATGAGCGCGTCGTGGTAGTCGAGGAACGCGCGCAGCTCGGCGGGCCTGCGGGCGAGCGCGCGGAACACGTTCGGCACGAAGCCCGACTTCTCGGCGATGGCGCCCACCCGGGCCCGCAGGTCCTCGGGCATGTCCTCCAGCTCGACGTGGCCGAACCGGCTCACGGGGGCGGAATCCGTCATACCCCGACGCTAACCCCCGCGAGCTTCCCCCTCATAGCGCCCGACGACGGCCCGCCGAACAGGGACGATGCGGACATGGCCGTGCCCGAGGAGATCCGCACGCGGCTGTCGCGCTGGTGTGCCGCGCGCGTCCCCGCTGAGGAGCGCGACACCCGTCAGGTCGCCTACACGATCCACGGCGACGCGATCACGATCCTCGAGCGCAGGCCACCCGCCTACCCGGAACTGGGCGCCGCCTGGTCGGCCACGCCGGTGGCGCGCCTGGTCCGCCAGGGCGACCGGTGGCAGCTGGAGCGCCCCGCCGGGCGCGGCGAGTGGCAACCCGACTCGACCGGGGCCGACCCGATCGAGCTGCTCGACCAGGTGCGGGCGTAGGCGCCCTCCGGCCTGCTGGTGGTCAGCCCGCGCCGGGGCGACTTCCCCACACCGTTGATCCGCTTCGCAGACCTCCGGCGCTGTGTGAGGTGCGCTCCGGGTGGGTGGAGTCGGGTCGCTAGCCGGCCTGGCCGACCGGCGCCGCCGCCCGCGGCTGGTTCTGCTTGAGCGGGACCACCCGGCCGCCGCCGGTGCGCCCCCTGATGACGAGGGCGTTGGCGCGCCTGAGCACGCTCAGCAGCGTGGGGCCCTCGCCGGCCGCCTCGCCCGGGGCGACCACGCCGACGATGCGCGGCGCCACGGCGCTGAGCAGCAGCCGCTCCACCCCGAGGCCGCTCGCGCCCAGCACGAGCACGACGTCCGCGCTGTCCGACGGCGGGAGCGTGGACAGCAGCGGCTCGACCGGCACGAACGACGCGAACCCGAGCGCGGCGGGCTCGGTCTCGGCGAGCGCAGCCCACGCCTCCGCGAGCCGGGGCGCGCCCTCGGCGAGGCGCTGCTGCAGCAGCGCGCACCGCTGGTGGTCGACCTGCTCGCGGCGGGCCGCGCCCAGCGCGTCGACGGCGGCCGCGAAATCGGCGGCGTCGCGCCTGCGCAACGCCGCGACCGCCTGCTCGTGCTCGGGCGCCGTGGTGCTGACGGGGCTCAGCGCTTCCAGCTCCTCGGCGAGCGCGTCGAGCCTGCGGGCGGCGTCGACGCCCGAGCCGTGCACCGCGAACTCCAGGATGGCCGCGGCGATCTCCTGGGCGGTCTCCACGTCGGGGACCGACAACGGGGAGTCCTCCGCGATGAACAGCACGTCGTGGCGGAGGGCGCCGACCGCCCGCGCCGCCGTCGCGATGCGGCCCAGCGCGTCGCCGACCTCGCCCAGCTCGTGCTCGTCGGCGGGCAGCGGCACGCCCAGCTCGGTGCAGGCGGCGTCGACCCTGGCCTGGCGCTCGACGAGCTCGAGGTACTCGAGCACCCGGTCGATGTCCTCCTGCGTCTCGGGCACGCGCGCCCCGACCCGGGCCACCTCCAGCACCGGCTCCACGTCGCGCTGGACCGCCAGCCGGAAGTAGGAGCGCGCCCGGCCGCCCGCGGCGAGGAACTCGCGGTAGCGGATGAGGGCCTCCGCCGCGTCCGGCGGGGGAGGCGCCGTGAACGACACCGGCGGGGCGTCGCGCGTGCGGTCGAGCACGGCGATGACCTCCGCCACGTCCTCGACCATCCGGTCGAACGCCGCCCGCTGCTGCCCGAAGATCAGCTCCGACAGCAGCTGCCACGCCCACCCGTGCTCCTCGCGCGCCGGCATCGCGGCCAAGGCGCTGTCGACGCGCTCGGCCACGGAGGTGACGGCCGCGCGGCGCTCCTCGTCGAGGTTCGCGAGCAGGGTGGGCAGGACGAACTCGCCGTCGCCCGCGGCCTCCGAGCCCATGGCGAGCGCGCACAGCCGCGCGACCTCGGCCGCGTCCGGCACCGCCGACTCCGGGGGCAGGACCTGGTCGCCGCGCGCGCGGCGCTGCGGCGTGGAGGTCGCGAGCAGCCGCCGCAGCTCGCGCAACTCCGCGGGGGGCACGTCGGGCAGGCCGGAAAGGGCGCGGTCGGCCGCGTCGGCGGGTAGCGCCTCGCGCACCGCGTCCAGCCGGGCGGCGTCCGCACCGGTGACGACCACGCGCCGCCCGTCGCCGAGCAGCGCGGCGACGGCGCGGCCCGTCGCGGCCGCGTCGAAGTCCTCGAGGACGACCAGCGTGTTGTCCCGGACCGCCGCGACCAGCGACGACGCGTCCTCCAACGGACGGCGGGGCGGCGGGGGGAGGTCGGCGACCGAGGCGGCGAGCGCCTCGGCGAGCCTGCGCACGCCGGGCGGCGGGTCGCCCGCCGCGATCAGGTCGCGGATCCGGGCCTGCGCGTCGGTGGTGGCCTGGTCGTCACCCGCCGCCGCCAGACGGTCGACGAAGACGGCCAGGTCGTCGTCCTCGCTGCGCTGGTTCGCCGTTCCCACTTCGAGCACGTGGTCACCTCCGCTGCCACCGCTCGCGCGCGGTGGTCACCGTCGTCATCGCGGGCGCCGTCCGACTGTTGCACCCCGCTGAGGAGGGGGGACAGCGTTCGGCGGTCACGGAGCGCCAGAACGGCCGCGTTGGGCGGCGTCCGGCCACTCGATCGGGGGTTCGGGCGAGTGGATCAATTTTCGCGGGGCGGCGACAACGATCGGGGCCGTGAAAGGTTCACGAACGTGCGATGAACGGTAGCTACGGTGCGGTGAACGGTCGCTCGTCGGGTGGAGGCACGCCCGGTGGGCACTTCGTGCGCAGGTGCACCACCGCGAGGCACGCGATGGTGACCGGGATGCAGGCGAACTGCGCCCAGTAGAAGAACGGGATCCCGGCGAGCCGCGGCTCCACCGAGTTGAACCACGGGGTGACGAGAGCGAGGAAGGGCACGAGCAGGAGCAGGTGCCATCGGCGCACGGCCGTCATCCTACGAGCGCCGGGGCGCCCCGGGGCCGGTCCGGCCCCGGGGCGCCCCGGTCTCGAGGATCACGCCCCCAGGCGGAGCTTCAGCGCCTCCAGCTCGTCGCGCATCGAGGTGGGGAGCCGGTCGCCGACCTTCTCGAACCACTCCTCGATGAGCGGGATCTCCTGCTTCCACTCCTCCGGGTCGACGGCGAGGGCCGCCTCCAGGTCCTCCCGCGGAACGTCGAGGCCCTCGAGGTCGAGCGACTCGGGGGTGGGGACGTAGCCGATCGGGGTCTCGACGGCGGCCGCCTTGCCTTCGATCCGCTCGATCGCCCACTTCAGCACGCGGGAGTTCTCGCCGAAGCCCGGCCACAGGAAGCGGCCGTCCTCACCGCGGCGGAACCAGTTGACGTAGAAGATCCGCGGCAGCTTGGCGGCGTCGGCCGACTTGCCGACGTTCACCCAGTGCTGGAAGTAGTCGCCGACGTTGTAGCCGAGGAAGGGCAGCATCGCCATCGGGTCGCGGCGCACCTGGCCCACGCCGCCCTTGGCCGCGGCGGTCATCTCGCTGGACATCGTCGCGCCCATGAAGGTGCCGTGCACCCAGTCGCGCGACTCGGTGATCAGCGGGACCGTGGTCTTGCGGCGGCCGCCGAAGAAGATCGCCGAGATCGGGACGCCCTTCGGGTCCTCCCACTCCGGCGCCACGACCGGGCACTGCGAGATCGGCGTGGTGTAGCGGGAGTTGGGGTGGGCGGCCGGCTTGCCGGAGTCGGGGGTCCAGTCCTCGCCGAGCCACGACGTCAGGTGCTGGGGGTCGCCCTCGAGGCCCTCCCACCACACGTCGCCGTCGTCGGTGAGGGCGACGTTGGTGAACAGCGAGTTGCCCTTTTCGATGGTGCGCATCGCATTCGGGTTGGTCTTCCAGTTCGTACCCGGCGCCACCCCGAAAAAGCCGTATTCGGGGTTCACCGCGTAGAGCCGGCCGTCCTCCCCGAATCGCATCCACGCGATGTCGTCCCCGATCGTCTCGGCGCGCCAGCCCGGAACGGTCGGCTGCAGCATCGCGAGGTTCGTCTTGCCGCACGCCGAGGGGAACGCGGCCGCGATGTAGTAGGCCTTCCCCTCGGGCGAGATCAACTTCAGGATCAGCATGTGCTCGGCGAGCCAGCCCTCGTCGTGGGCGATGGCCGAGGCGATGCGCAGCGCGTAGCACTTCTTGCCGAGCAGGGCGTTGCCGCCGTAGCCGGAGCCGAAGCTCCAGATCTCCCGGGTCTCCGGGAAGTGGCTGATGTACTTGGTCTCGTTGCACGGCCACGGCACGTCCTTCTGGCCGGGCTCGAGCGGCGCGCCCACCGAGTGCAGGCCCTTCACGAAGGAGGCGCCGCGGTCGTCGAACAGCGGCAGCACCTTCGCGCCCATCCGGGTCATGATCCGCATGGACACGACGACGTACTCGGAGTCGGTGATCTCCACGCCGAGCATCGGGATCTCGGCGTCGATCGGGCCCATGCAGAACGGGATGACGTACATCGTGCGACCGCGCATGCACCCGCGGAAGAGGTCCGTCATCGTCCGTTTCATCTCGACCGGGTCCACCCAGTTGTTGGTGGGGCCCGCACCCTCGCGTTCCGCGGTGCAGATGAACGTGCGCTCCTCGACGCGGGCGACGTCGTCGGGGTCGGAGGCGGCCCAGAACGAGTTCGGTTTCTTCTCCTCGTTGAGCTTCACGAACGTGCCCGCCTCGACGAGCTGCGTGGTCAGGCGGTCCCACTCCTCGTCGGAGCCGTCGCACCAGACGACGCGGTCCGGCGTGGTGAGGTCCGCGACCTCACGCACCCAGGACAGCAGCTCAGCGTTCGCGGTGGGCGCTTCGTCGATCCCCGGCACGGTCATCGCAGTCATATCGTCCTCGCTCCTCGCCGGCTTCCCCGGTCCTGGAAATGCTGCGCACACCCAACCCCGGATTGGGGAGGGTGTGCTCATGGGAGATGGAACTCGACGGTACCCGCGAACGCCGATTCCATGCACGACGAGTGGCTGTCGGCTCACTCACAGGACCGATCAGGTAATCGATTCAGAAGAATCGAAAGCGCTTTCCTCCCGACCCATTGCGCCGCGGGTCCGGGCGGAGGCGTAGCCCCCGGCGGAGCGGGTACCCCCACCAGGAGCGCAGACACCTCACGACCTCGCGACCAGCCCGCGCACGTGGCCCGCGACGCACGGTGCGCGTAGACTGTTGAACACGTTCAAATGCTCGGGGAGGGCCCCATGGAGCCGGAGATGGGTCAGTACGTCGCGTTGCTCGCGGTATCGGTCGGGTTGACCTTCCTGGTGGGTCGGCTCCTCGTGCGGGCGGGCGAGCCGTTCCTGCAGGAGGTCTTCAAGGACGAGAAGGTCACCCGCTCGGTGAACCTCCTGCTGTCGGTGCTGTTCCACCTGGTCACGCTGGGTGTCCTGGCGATCATCTCGGTCAGCGACGTCGCCGGCGACAACTCGGTGCAGACGTTCGTCGTCAAGCTCGGGGTGGTGCTGCTCACGCTCGGCCTCGCCTACGGCATCTCGATGCTGGTGCTCATCCGGGTCCGCGAGCGCAGGCGGGCCTCGGAGATCTCCGAGCAGGTCCAGGAGCGCCTGGCCGAACGCGGCATGGGCACCACGCCCACCAACCCGGTGGGTGACCCGGGCCGCCTGTGACCGCCGCTCGCGGACGCACCCGCGACGCGATCGTGGAGGCCGCGCTCGAGCTGTTCCGCGAGCGCGGCTTCGAGGGCACGACGATGCGTGCCGTCGCCGAGCGGGCGGGGGTGTCGGTCGGCAACGCGTACTACTACTTCTCCTCCAAGGACGAGCTGGTCCAGGGCTTCTACGACCAGCTCGTCGCCGAGCACCGGGCGCTCGCGCTCCCCGAGCTGGCCGGACGCACCGACCTCGCCTCCCGGCTGTCGGTCACGCTGCATGCCTGGATCACCGCGGCCGAGCCGTACCGGGAGTTCGCAGGCCGCTTCTTCGCGGTGGCCGCCCAGCCGGGCAACCCGCTGTCGCCGTTCAGCCCCGAGGCGGGGCCCGCCCGCACGGCGTCGATCGACCTCTACCGGGAGGTGCTCGCGGGCGCCCGGATCGACCCCGACCCGGAGCTCGCCCGCGAGCTGCCCGAGCTGCTGTGGCTGCAGCACCTCGGGGTCGTGCTGTTCTGGGTGCACGACCGGTCCGAGGGGGCGGCGCGCACTCGCCTGCTCGTGGACCGAACCGTCCCGATCGTCGCGCGGCTCATCCGGCTCTCGCGCATGCCCGTGCTGCGCCCGCTGGGCCGCCAGGTCGTCGACCTGGTGCGGCTGCTGCGGGACTGAGCCCCGGGCCGTCAGGGGACGAGCACCAGCCGCCCGCGACCCGCGTCCCGATCACGCCGGCCTCGACCAGCCCGACGAGCTCCCGCCACCGGGCGCCGTCGGCGGTGATGAGCACGGTGTGCACCCGCGCGCCGCGCAACGGCGCGGGGGCGGGCGTCGCCGCGAGGTGGGCGAACGCGCCCCGGTTGCGCAGGGCCTCGTGCGCGGCGGCCCCGACGGGCGCCGCGTCGACGACGCCGTCCACCCCGCCCGGCACGAGCGCGCGCACCGCGGTCGGCAGGTCGGCGCCGCGGGGCACGACGCCCTGCGCTCCCAGCTCGCGGACCAGCTCCTCGTCGGCCGCCGCCGCGCAGGCCACGACCTCGAGCCCGCGGTGGCGGGCGAGCTGCACGGCATACCCGCCGACCGCCCCCGCGGCCCCGGTGACGAGCAGCGTGGACCCGGCGGGCAGCGCCAGCGCGTCCAGGGCCTGGTCCGCGGTGAGTGCGTTCAGGGCGATCGTCGACGCCGCGACCGGGTCGAGGCCGCGCGGCGCGGGGGCGACCGCCGACGCGTCGAGCACGACGTGCTCCCCGTGGGTCTTGAGCGGCAGGCCCAGGAGGTCGGACAGGCCGATCACCGCCGTGCCGACGGCGAGGTCCTCGGCGACGCTCGCCTTCGCCGACGCTGCCCTCGCCGACCGCGTCAACCGTGCCGGCCACGTCCCAGCCGAGCCCGAACCGCTCCCGCGGGGCGGTGAGCCCGATCTCCAGGGGCGCGCCGCTCGCCGTGGCCACGTCCACCGGGGTTCACCGCGGCCGCAGGCCACCGCGATCCGGACCTGCCCCGGCCCCGGCTCGGGCGTGGGAACCTCGACCAGCTCGATCGCGTCCGGCAGTGCGCATCGCACGCGGCGGTGGGATGACCACGCTCACGGCCCAGGAGCGCCGCGCGGAGGCGGCGCGCCGCTACCACGCCTACCTCGCCTCCTGCCCGGCGCGCCGGCTGCTGGACCGGATCGGCGACAAATGGGTCACGCTCGTGCTGTCGGCACTGGCCGACGGCCCGCAGCGGTACTCGGACCTGAGCCGCCGCATCGCGGGCGTCAGCCAGAAGATGCTCACCCAGACGCTGCGCTCGCTGGAGCGCGACGGGCTGGTCAGCCGGTCGGTCACCCCGTCGGTGCCGGTTCGCGTCGACTACGCCCTCACGCCGCTCGGCACCCCGCTCATGCCCCTGCTCGCGCACATCAAGGAGTGGGCCGAGCAGCACATGGACGAGGTGGCGGCGGCCCGCGCCGCCTACGACCGGGTCACCGGCGCGCCAGCCCCCTGAACACCGTCACGGCGACGAGAACGAGCACGGCGAAGCCCGCGAGCGAGGTGACCGCCACCCCTGCGGTGAACGCGGCCTGGGCCGACTCCAGCAGCTCGCCCGCGGGCCGCCCGGTGAGCCGCCGGGCGACGCCCACCGCCCCGCCGAGCGTCTCGCGGGCGGTCGCGGCGAACGACGGGCCGACGCTGCTCGGCACCTCGACGCCCGCGCGGTACACCGCCGACAGCACGCTGCCCAGCACCGCCGTGCCGAGCACCGCGCCGACCTCGTACGCGGTCTCCGACACCGCCGAGGCGGACGCCGCGCGCTCGGTCGGGGCCGCGGACAGGATCGCGTCGTTCGTGATCGTCTCCGACAGGCCGATCCCGGCGCCGACCAGCACGCTCGCCGCCAGCAGCACGACCACCGCCTCGTCGCCGGCGAGCAGCGTGCACAGCAGGTACCCGGCCGCGGCCAGCAGCAGCCCCGCGGGCACCAGAGCCCGGACCGGGTAGCGGCGGCCCAGCCGCGCGGCCACGAGCCCGGCGACCATCGTCACGACGAAGCCGGGCAGCAGCACCAGCCCCGAGTCCATCGGCGAGAGCCCGCGCACGAGCACGAGGTACTGCGCGGAGAAGAACAGCAGGCCGGTGAGGGCGAACATCGTGGTCGCGTTGGCGAGCGCGGACAGCCGCAGCACCGGCGAGGCGAACAGCGTCACGTCCAGCAGTGGCTCCTCGCCGGCGGCTCGGCGCCGCTCCGCCCGGCGCACGAACAGCGCGCCCGCGACCACGGCGACCAGCAGGCACAGCAGGGCGAACGGGGTGATCCCGTCGTGGGCGACGGTCTTCACGGCCAGCACGGCGGGCGCCATGGCGAGCAGCGAGAGCACGACCCCGAGCGGGTCGAACCGGCCCGGGTTCGCCATGCGCGACTCCGGCAGCAGCACCGGGCCGAGCGCCAGCATCACCAGCATCACCGGCACGTTGAGCAGGAACACCGAGCCCCACCAGAAGTGCTCCAGCAGCAGCCCGCCCACGATCGGGCCGAGCGCGGAGCCCGCGGCGAAGCCGGTGGCCCAGACCGCGACGGCGAACCGGCGCTGCGCGCGGTCGCGGAACAGCGTGCGCAGCAGCGCGAGCGTGGCGGGCATCAGCATGGCGCCGAAGAACCCGAGCAGGGCCCGCGCAGCCACCAGGTGCGCGGCGTCGGCCGCGAACGCGGCGAGCAGGGAGACGGCGCCGAAGCCCGCCACGCCGACCATCAGCGTGCGGCGCCTGCCCACCCGGTCGCCGAGCGTGCCCATCGTCACCAGCAGACCGGCCAGGACGAGCGGGTAGACGTCCACGAGCCACAACAGCTGCGCGGCCGACGGCGACAGCGCCGTGCTGATCGCGGGGAGCGCGAACCCGAGCACGGTGTTGTCGATCGTGACGAGCAGCGTGGGCAGCAGCAGCACGGCGAGCGCGGCCCACTCGCGGCGGCCTGCGCGCGCGGGCGGGGCGCTCCGGTGGGCGGTGGTGGTCAACGGGGAGTCCTCCGGGGCGGGAACTGTACCGTCTAGACGGTACAGAAGCCCTGGTCATTCCCCCATGTGGTGGGAACCACCCCCGTGCATAGACTCGCCGGGTGCCGAGCGCCCGCGACCGCGTGCTGGACGCCTACGAGACGCTGCTGATCGAGCACGGCGGCGCGGCCGTCACGCTCGACGCCGTGGCCGCGGCCGCCGGCGTGTCCAAGGGCGGGCTGCTGTACCACTTCGCCTCGAAGGAGGCGCTCGCCGCGGGACTGCTCGACCGGCTGCGGGAGCGCAGCGCGGCCGACGCCGAAGCGATCCGCAGCGCACCCGAGGGTGCCGTGGCCTACTACGTGCGCACGTCGGCGCCCGGTGGCGCGTCACCGGGCGGCCTCACCCGCACCTACCTCGCCGTCCTGCGGCTGGCCGACACCACGGCGGCCAAGCAGGCCGTGCGCGACGCGCTCGCCCGGGTCGACGCCGACGGGTACGCGGCCCTGCTCGACGAGCTGGGCGACCCGGTGCTCGCCTGGCTCGCCCAGCTCGTCGGCGACGGGCTCTACCTGCGCACGCTCACCGGCACCCCGCTCCCGCCCGGCCTGAGCGTGGACGACCTGCTGGAGCGGATGCGCGAGCTCGCGCGCAGGGGATAGCGGAAGCGGCTCAGCGGCCCGCGACCACCGCCTCGCGGGCGATCACCGGCAGCGGGATGGGGAGCCGGTGGACGGTCACGTTCCAGTAGCGGCCCTCCGGGTCGCCGGCCCGCCACGCGTTCGCGAGGCGGGTGGCGGCTTCGGCGTCCGCGCGGCGACGGGGGCGCGGGCGCATGCCGCAGCGCCTGCGCACCTCCCGATCGAGGGCCCGCCACGCCTCCTCGGCGGTGGTGTGCACGCTGACGGTGGCGGGCTCGTCGGCGTCCCCGACGAGCAGGGTGTATGCGCTCACGACCTCGAACGACACTCCTCGCCCCTTCCCGGTCCTTCGACCCGGCGACGACGTCGGCGCTCTGTCGAGGTAGTCAACGGCAAAGCGGCCCCACCGGGTGCCGGTTGGGCCCGCGACGCGCCGACCGGTGCGCTGACCGGCGGCGAACGGCCGATCGCGCTGTGACCAGCAGCACAACCGTTCGGATGATCGGAACTTCGTCCGTTCGGCGACAGCCCCCTATCGGCCCAGCGACACCGACGACATGTTGAACTCCGGCACCCGCATCGGCGGCATGGCCGTGCGCGTGAACCAGTCCTTCCACTCCCGCGGGATCGTGCGCTCGGTCGCCCCGACCTCGGTGGTCCGCCGCAGCACGTCCAGCGGCGAGTAGTTGAAGCGGAAGTTGTGCTCGACCTCGGCCACCACCTCGCCGTTCTCCACGAGGTAGACGCCGTCGCGGGTGAGCCCGGTGAGCAGGAGCGACGTCGGATCGACCTCCCGGATGTACCAGAGGCAGGTCAGCAGCAGGCCGCGTTCCGTGCGGCCGACGAGGTCGGGGAGCGTGTCCTGCGAGCCGCCGGTGAGGATCAGGTTCTCGCCCGCGGGCGTGAACCGCGTGCCGAACTCCTCCGCCTCGGCGCGGGAGTAGACGAGCTCGCCGATCGCGCCCTCGCGCACCCACTCGGCCCGCCGCGTCGCAGCGCCGTTGTCGAACACCGAGATGCCCTCGCCGGAGCGGGTCGCGGTGAGGAACGGCTCGTACTCCAGGCCCGGCGCGGCCGGGTCGCTGGCCAGGGTGAGCGGGAGCGCCGTGAGCTTCTCGCCGACCCGCGGCCCGTCCGGCCCGGCCAGCGCGCTGCGCCCCTCCTGCGCCGCCCTGCCGCCCATCGACCAGGCGAGGTAGACCATCAGGTCCGCGACGGCCGACGGCGGCAGCAGGGTCTCGTACCGGCCCGGGGGCAGCGCGATGCGGCGGGTGCTCCAGGCCAGCCGGCGCTCGGCCTCGGCGGCGAGCGCGCGCGCGTCGACGCCGGTGAAGTCGGTGGTGGACGCGCCGGTCCACGCCGAGCCCCGGAGGTCTCGGGTCTTGGCGTTGAGCTCCACCGAACCGGTGGGCTGCACCCAGCGCCTGCGGATGCCGGTCGACGTGCCGAGCCACACCGTGGACAGCTCGTGCGTGGCGAAGCCGTACTGCAGGTGCGGCCCGGCCAGCACCTCGGCGAGCCCCTCGGCGAACGGGCCGAACACCCCGATCGAGGTCTCGGCGGCCGGTTCGTCCCAGGTGGGGTCCGCCCCGTCCGGCTCCACCAGCGGCGCCGCGTCCTTCGCCGGGCCCGCGTCCCGCGCCGCGGCCTCGGCGGCCCGCACGATCCCCTCGAGCTGGGCCGTGTCCTCGATCGCAGCGCTGGAGCCGACGACGCCCGCCGCGACGCCCCCGTCGACCTCGACGAACGCGATCACCGTGGTGCGCCGGGACGTGGTGTGCCCGTTCGTCGTCATGGTCGAGTTGGCCCACCGCAGCGCCGCCTCGCTCGACTCGCGCACGAGCACGGCGCACCCGTGCAGGTGCCGCGCCGCCGCCAGCGCGCGTTCCACGACCTCCTGGGCCCTCAACGCCCCTCCTCCCGCGTGTTGAGCACGTTCACGCCGCGGAACCGGGCGGCCGGGCACCCGTGGCTCACCGCGGCCACCTGCCCCGGCTGGGCCTTGCCGCAGTTCATCGCCCCGTGCAGCTGCCAGGTCGACGGCCCGCCCACGGCGTCCATCGACCCCCAGAATTCGGTGGTGGTGGCCTGGTAGGCCACGTCGCGCAGCTGCCCGGCGAGCCGGCCGCCCTCGATGCGGTAGAAGCGCTGGCCGGTGAACTGGAAGTTGTAGCGCTGCATGTCGATCGACCAGGACTTGTCGCCGACGACGTAGATGCCGCGGTCGACGCCCGCGATCAGCTCGTCGACGGTGGTGTCCCGCTCGGGGTCCGGCTGCAGGGACACGTTCGCCATCCGCTGGATCGGCACGTGGTGAGGCGAGTCGGCGAACGCGCACCCGTTGCTGCGCTCGAGCCCCAGCCGGGGCGCGAACGTGCGGTCGAGCTGGTAGCCGACCAGGATCCCGTCCCGGACCAGGTCCCACCGGGTCGTCGCGACGCCGTCGTCGTCGTAGCCGATCGTGGCCAGGCCGTGCGGCTCCGTGCGGTCGCCGGTCACGTGCATGAGCTCCGAGCCGTAGCGCAGCCTGCCCAGCTGGTCGGGGGTGGCGAAGCTCGTGCCCGCGTAGGCCGCCTCGTAGCCGATCGCGCGGTCGTACTCGGTGGCGTGGCCCACCGACTCGTGGATGGTGAGCCACAGGTTGCTCGGGTCGATCACCAGGTCGTACCTGCCCGCCTCCACCGACGGCGCCTTGACCTTCTCGGCGAGCAGCTCGGGGATCCGGGCGAGCTCGTCGTCGAAGTCCCAGCCCGTGCCGGTGAGGTACTCCCAGCCCCGGCCGACCGGCGGGGCGAGCGAGGCCATCGTCTCGAAACCGCCCTCGGCCCGGTCGACGGCGGTGGCGACGATCGACGGGCCGATCCGCACCCGCTGCTGGGTGGTGCTCGTGCCCGCCGTGTCGGCGTAGAATTTGTTCTCCAGCACCTGCGCGACGGCCGCGTGCACGTGGTCGACGCCGTCGGCGGCGAGCAGCCGCCCCGACCACTCAGCGAGCAGCGCGACCTTGTCCCGCACCGGCACGGTGAACGGGTCGACGTCGTAGGCCGACACCCACTCGGCTCCCGCGTACACCGGCTCGTCGGCCCGCTCGACCCGTTCGACGGCCACCGGCGCGAGCGTGCGCGCCACCTCGACGGCCCGCTCCGCGGCGGCCGCGGCGCGGGTCGGCGTGAGCTCGACGTGGGAGGCGAAACCCCACACCCCGTCGACGATCACGCGCACCGCGAGGCCGATGGTCGTGGTGTCGTCGACGCCGGTGACGGCGCCGTCGCGCAGGTCGATCCCCTGCGACCGGATCCGTTCGACGCGGATGTCGGCGTGCTGGGCACCGAGCTCGCGCGCCCGGCCCAGCGCCGCGTCGGCGAGCGCGGCGAGCGGGAGCGCGCGGAACTCGGGGTCGATGCGATCGTCGGGCACCCGACCAACGTAGCCGGGGACCGCTAGCCGTCCTCCGAGCCGTCCACGGCGGCCCAGCCGATCACGCCCGCCTCCCGGACCGCGGCGTCCGGCCCGATCCGCAGCACCCGGTCGGCGAACCGGTCGCCGTCGTGGTCGATCGCGACGACGAGGTCGATCCCGTCGGCGGTGACGAGCGTGTCGGGGCTGCCGTCGCCGTCGGTGTCGAACCCCGTCCCGACGTCGAGGGGCCCGTCGGGCACCCGGCCGGGCTCATCCACGGCCGGCCCCGGCGGGGGCGAGCGCGGCCAGCTCGCGGTCGACCTCGGCGCGCCTGCGCAGCACGGCGGCGTCCAGCGCGGTGGAGGCGGCTAGCTCGACCTCGACGAGCCTGCGGTCCAGGTCGGCCTCGATGGCGACGGCGGCCGCCTGGACGATCCGCTCGACCCTGCGGCGCAGGCGCTCGCGTTCGGCCGCGGCCCGGCGGGCGCAGGTGGCAACGGCCAGCGCGGCGAGGCCCACCACCACGGCGAGCGGGGCGAGCGCCGGTCCGCCCAGCGCGGGCAGGCCGGCGAGCGGCAGGACGGCCAGGGGGAACAGGGCCAGCCGGCCGAGCGCCACACCCTCGACGAGGCGGGTGAGGAGCGGGCGGTCGGGCGCCGGCTCGTCGGTCGGCGGCGGGCCGGGCGGGCTCGCGGCGGGCAGGCGGGGCCAGCCGGGCCCCACGGCCAGCTCGCGCTCGGTCGCGATCCGGCGCAGGGCGGGCGCCAGGTCGGCCGCCCAGCGCGCGGCCGCGTCGGCGGCGAGGGCGTCCACCGCGGCCGCGACCAGGTCGGGGAGGCGGCGGCGCGCGGCCCGGTCGCCGCACCGGACGTGCTCGGCGGCCTCCCGGCGCAGGTCGGCGAGCGCCCGTTCGGCGTCCCGGGCCGCGGTGAGCCGGGAGAGGGCGAGGCAGCCGCGCAGCTCGCCGCGGTGCGACCCGCCCAGGCGCTCCCGCAGCTCCCGCAGCTCGCGGCGGCGCGCCACCACGGCGTCGGCGTAGCGGTCCGGCATGGCAGCAGGCTGCCAGCCACCCCCACCCGCCGGGACCGGATCCGGGCCGAACGTGTGCGCGCGTGAACGGCGAGCCGCTACGCCGCGTCCGCCCCGGCCTCCGCCACGAGGCGCGCGTACCGCGTGCCGGCCGCCAGCAGGACGAGGCCCGCGCCGAGGAACGCCGCCACACGCGCCAGCCCGTCGAGGGCCACGAGGTCGAACAGCACGAGCTTCGCCACCGCGGCCCCGACCAGCACCATCCCCGCGACCCGCAGGGCGGGCCTGCGGATGCCCGCCGCCAGGAGCACGAGCGCGACCACCGTCCACGACACGGTGACCAGCGCGTGCCCCGCGGTGAACCCGGCGTGGTCGTCCGAGACGACCAGGGCCAGGGTCACCACGAGCGAGGCCGCGCCGTAGAGGCCCACCACGCCCAGCGGCGCCCACAGCGGCGCGGACCCGGGGTCGGGGCGCACGAGCCCGACCCGCACGGCCGCCACCAGGGCGGCCACCGCGAACGCCACCACGAGCGCCGACACCGCGGTCGCGGTGCCGAGCGGCGCGTCCACGGCCGCGGGGTGGTGGACGAGGCGCTCCAGCGGCGCGTCGGTGGCCAGCGCGAGCAGCACGGCGATCCCGCCGTAGCCGGCCCCGACCGCGAGCGGCAGCCGGCCCCGCAGCTGCGCCGCCAGCACGGCGGCGACGACCGCCTGGCCGAGCAGCACGAGCGTGGCCGTCGCCCCCTCGAACGCGACGACCGTGGCCTCGAACAGCGCCACCGCCGCCGCGGCGACGGCCACCACCCGGACCGCACGCGCGGTTCCCGGCACCGCCGCGAAGGCGGCGAGGGCGCCCGCAGCGGCCGCCGCCACGGCCGCGCCGCGCCACCCTCCCCCCCGCGGCCGCGGTCACGAGGGCGGGCACCGGCGCCGCGGCCACCAGCGCCGCGACCGGGCGGGCCGGCAGCAGCCGCGCCGCGGGCAGCGCGGTGGCGAGCCCGGCGACCAACGCACCGAGCGCCACGGCGACCGCAGGCCCGCGGGCGACCTCGTCGGCGAGCCCGCCGACGGCCGCGCCGTAGAGCACGGGGCCGGCCGCCGCCACGAGCGCGAGGGCCGACCAGGAGCGCCGCAGCACCACGGGCAGCGCCGCGAGCTGCAGCGCCAGCGCGAGCGCGACCAGCAGCCAGCCCCACACGAGGACGGGCGCCAGCGTCACGGCGCCGACCACCGCACCGCACGCGAGCGACTGCGCCCGCCAGCGGTCGGCGAGCGCGACGCCACCCCCCGCGACCGCGAGGGCCGGTGCGAGCGCGGGCGCCGGGGCGAGGAAGCCGTACACCGCCGCGGCGGCCGCGACCGTGAGGTAGAGCGTCGCGACGCCGGTGCCGGCCAGCGCGAGCGCGCCCAGGCGGGCGTTCGCCCTCGGCTGCAGGCGCAGCGCGGCGCCGAGCACCGCACCGCACGCCACCCGGCCGACCGGGCCGAACCACCCCCTCGACGCGGCGAGCGCGAGGAACAGCACGACGCCGAGGAGCGTGACGCCGCCGCCGGTCCAGGCGAGCACGCGCGCGCCCGACATCCGGGGCCGTCGCGGCGCCCGCGGACCGCCCCCGTGGTCCGCGGGCGCCTGGGCACGCCCGCCCACCCCCCACGGCCCGGGCCGGCCCCGGGCGGGCTGCGCGGCGGGCGCCCACGGCACCGGCGCGGGGCGAGGCGGTGCTGCGGGGATCCCCTCAGTCCCCGCAGCTCCCACCGCGTCCGCCCCGCGCAGCCGCCGCAGCTCGCCGCTCAGCGCATCGACCCGCCTGGCGAGCAGGTCCAGCTCGGCCACGACTGCCAGGTACGGATCGGTGCCCATGCCGGAAGCATCCGTCCGGGGGCACGCCCGCGTGCTCCGTAGCGCTACCGGCGTTCGATCACGAACCGATAACGGCGGCCGGGGTGGGCGGCGCGCCTCGACCGACCGGCGGATCGACGCAGCAGAGTGGCGCCGACCTGCCGCTCCCCGCGCGGGCACCCGCCCGGGTGACCGGGTGGCACCGCGTGGCGGGTCGCGTCACGAGAGGGCGACGCGACCCGCCCGACAGGGTGATCCGAAACCGGGGGGCAACCGATCGCGGCTCCCGTGCGTCATCAAGAACGTGACCACGGTCCAGCGGGCAACGACGACCCGGAGCGGACGCCCGTACGGGCGACCCGCCCCCCGTCCGCCGCAACCGGCGCGGGCCGGCTTCGTTGTCCTGTTGGAGCGGACCCGTCTGGAGGATGTGTGAGCGCCGTTTCACCCGCCCGTGCGGCCGCCTACGGCGGCCCGGCCCCCGTCGAGCTGCACGCACAAGGCCCGACCCGCGGTCCGCGACCGCACGCACAGCGCACCCGCACGCCGTACCCCACGGTGTCGGTGATCGTTCCGACGCGGAACGAGGCGCGCAACCTCGAGATCGTGCTCCCCGCGATCGCCGCGGTGCGCCCCTCCGTCCACGAGATCATCGTGGTCGACGGCGACTCGACCGACGGGACCGTGGAGACCGCGAAGCGGGTGCTGCCGTGGGTCAAGGTGATCAAGCAGACCCGCAAGGGCAAGGGCAATGCCATGGCCTGCGGGTTCGCCGCGGCCACCGGTGACGTCCTCGTCATGTTCGACGCCGACGGCTCCGCCGACCCGAACGAGATCCCGGCGTTCGTCGCCGCGCTCGTGGCGGGCGCCGACTTCGCCAAGGGCAGCCGGTTCACCCCCGGTGGCGGCAGCGACGACATCACGCTGCTGCGCAAGACCGGCAACGCCGGGCTCAACGGCGTGGCCAACGCGCTGTTCGGCACGAGCTACACCGACCTCTGCTACGGCTACAACGCCTTCTGGGCCGACCTGCTCCCGCTGCTCGACCTGCCGCCGGTCGACGCGCCCGCGCCCCCGGACGGGATGCTCTGGGGCGACGGCTTCGAGATCGAGACCGTGCTGAACTGCCGCGTCGCCGCGGCCGGTCTGAAGATCACCGAGGTGCCGTCCATCGAGCGCCAGCGCGTGTTCGGGGACACCAACCTCCGTACCTTCGCAGACGGTGCACGGGTGCTGCGTACGCTTCTCGCCGAGCACCGGCGGGCCGTCCGCCGGAAGTCACGCCGCCGCTTCTGACGCGCGGTCGTCCGGTAGGAGGAGACCACCCGTGGAGAGTCCGGCCGTCACGGCGAGTGTCGTCGTCTGCGTGTACACCGAGAAGCGGTGGGACGACATCGTCGCCGCGGTGGACTCGGTTTTCGCGCAGGACGTGGCGCCGGCGGAAACGCTCGTGATCGTCGACCACAACCCCGCGCTGCTCTCGCGGGCGCAGGAGGCGTTCGGCCCACGAGGCGTGCGGGTGCTGCCGAACGCGCACAAGCAGGGGCTGTCCGGGGCGCGCAACACCGCCATCGCGGAGGCGGCGGGCGACGTCATCGTGTTCCTCGACGACGACGCGGCGGCCCGGCCGGGCTGGCTCGCCGCGCTGCTCGCGCCCTACAGCGACCCCACGGTCAAGGCGGTGGGCGGCGTGGCGCACCCGCGCTGGCCGGTGAACCGGCCGCGGGTGCTGCCCGGCGCGGCGCCCTACGACCCCAACGCCACGGGCGAGCTCGACTGGATCGTCGGGTGTACCTACACCGGCCAGCCGGTGCGTCAGGCCGAGGTGCGCAACCTCATGGGCTGCAACATGTCGTTCCGGCGCGAGGTGTTCGAGCGCGTCGGCGGCTTCGCCGAGGACATCGGCCGCATCGGCAAGAACCCGCTGGGCTGCGAGGAGACCGAGCTCTGCATCCGGGCCCGGCAGCACTACAAGCGGGCGGGCGAGAAGATCCGGATCATCTTCGAGCCCGCCGCCGTCGTCGACCACCGGGTGAGCCCCGACCGCATCCGGTGGGACTACCTGCGCCGCCGCAGCTGGGCGGAGGGGCTGTCGAAGGCGGCCGTGTCCAAGCTCGTCGGCAGCGACGACGCGCTGTCCACCGAGCGCAGCTACGTGGCGCGGGTGCTCCCCGTCGCCGTGCTGCGCGAGCTCAAGGAGGGCCGCGTCTCGTCGGCGGCCGCGATCGTCACCGCGCTCGCCTGCACAACCGCGGGCTACCTGCGCGGCAGGCTGCCCGGAGCGACGTCCGGCGTGCGGTTGCCCGCGGCCGAGGCGGTCCGCCCGCGCAGCGCGGGATGAGGCCCGGGGTGGCCGAGGAGGCGCCGCACCCGCCGATCCCCACCTTCGTCCACCACCGCAGCCGGCTCACCGAGGGCCAGCAGCACGCGTGGGAGCGCTGGTGGCCGGAGCGCGGCCGGGACGTCGCCGACATCCTGAGCGGGGCTGAGCCGTACGACCCTCCGGCGTGGTTCGGGCGCACCGCGCCGCTGGTGCTGGAGATCGGGTCCGGGTCGGGGGAGTCGACCGCCGCGATGGCCGCGGCCGCGCCCGAGGTCGACCACATCGCCGTCGAGGTGTACGAGCCGGGCCTCGCCCAGCTGCTGATGCGCATCGTCGAGCTCGGCCTCACCAACGTGGCGCTGCTGCGCGGCGACGCCGTGGCGCTGCTGCGCGAGCGCGTGCCGCCCGAGTCGCTCGCCGGGATCCGGATCTTCTTCCCCGACCCGTGGCCGAAGCGCCGGCACCGCAAGCGCCGCCTGATCCAGCGGGAGTTCGTCGCGCTCGCGGCGTCGCGGCTGGAGCACGGCGGCTTCCTGCACCTCGCCACCGACTGGGACGACTACGCGGTGCAGATGCGCACCGTGTGCGACGCCGAGCCCGCCCTGGAGAACGCCGCGGCCGACCAGCCCGGCGGCTGGCTGCCGCGCCCGGAGTGGCGGCCGGAGACGAAGTTCGAACGGCGGGCCCTCCGCGAGGGGCGGACGGTGCACGACCTGCTCTACCGCGCCCGGCACCGCTAGCCCGCCTCCCGCGGGTCGCGCGCTCGCTCTCGGCGAGTCGCGCGTTGAGTGCGGGCGAGTCGCGGTCTCGGTGTCAGCGAGTCGCGGTATCGGTGTCAGCGAGTCGCGGTCTGGCTGTCGGCGAGTCGCTGGCCGGGTGCGGGCGAGTCGCGGGCCGGGTGCGCGGGCTCAGTCCGGCGCCTTCAGGCCCGGGACCTGCCGGGTCCGGCCCCGGAACTCGGCGACGGGCTCGTCGCCTGCCCGGACCGTGACGTCGTACAGCCCGGACCGCCCGACCTTCGCCCGCTCCACGGCCTCGGCGACCAGCTCGGTGCCGAGCGTGACGGGGCGCAGGAACGTGATGTCCGCTCCCGCGGCGACGGCGGAGGTCCCGTAGCTGTTCGACGCGTAGGCGAGCGCGGCGTCGGCGAGCAGGAACAGGTAGCCGCCGTGGCAGATGCCGTGCCCGTTGACGTGCCGCTCCTCGACCGTGAGCGCGACACGCGCCCGGCCGGGCCCGACGTCCAGCAGGCGCACGCCCGCACCCCGGCCGGCGGCGTCGGCCCGCTCCATGGCGGCGGCGGTGCGCCGGGCGACCTCGAGCTCGTCACCCACGGCGGGCCCGGGTCCGGTGCCGGTGGTGCGCGCGGCGATCCTGCAGCTCGACCATCACCGTCGGATGCTATCCGGATAGGGTCGACCGATGATCCCGACCGCGACGGTGTCCCCGGTCCCGCGCGTGCTGCTCGTGTGGGACGCGCCGAACATGGACATGAGTCTCGGTTCGCTGCTCGGGGCCCGCCCGACGGCGGCGTTCCGGCCCCGGTTCGACGCCGTCGGCCGGTGGCTGCTCGACCTCGCGGGGCCGGACGCGGAGGCGGAGGCCACCGTGTTCACCAACGTCGCGCCGGGCAGCACCGACGTGGTGCGGCCCTGGGTGGAGGCGCTGCGCAACGTGGGCTTCGCGGTGTTCGCCAAGCCGAAGCTCACCGAGGACTCCGACATCGACGAGGACATGCTCGCCCACATCCGCCTCCGCGCCTCGGAGGGCGGGCTGCGCCACCTCGTGGTGGCCTCCGGCGACGGCAGGGCGTTCCGCGAGCCGCTCGAGGAGCTCGACGCCGCCGGCACGGCCGTCACGGTCATCGGGTTCCGCGAGCACGCGAGCTTCGCGCTCAACTCGGAGGTGATCGAATTCGTGGACCTCGAGGACATCGACGGGGTGTTCCGCGAGCCGCTGCCGCGGATCACCCTCGACACGCTGCCCGAGACCGGGGCGTGGCTGCCGCCGTTCCGGTCGCTGCGCTCGCTGCTGGAGCCGCGCAGATGAGCGAGGGTACGCGGCTGGTCGCGCCGGTGGTGCTGCCGTGCGACCCGGGGTGCTCGGTGCTGCGCGACGCGGTGGTCGACGTCGCCGCCGACGGGCGCATCGCCCACGTCGGCCCGCGGGCGACCGCCCCGCAGCACGCGGGCCCGGTGCGGGAGCTGCCGGGCCTGCTGCTCCCCGGCCTGGTGAACACCCACGCCCACACGCCGATGATCGCGCTGCGCGGCATGGGCGGGGACCTGCCGCTGATGCGCTGGCTCCAGGACGTGATGTGGCCCGCCGAGGGCAGGCTGCAGGCCGACGACGTGCGCGTCGCGATGACGTCCGGCTGCATCGAGCTGCTGCGCACCGGCTGCACGACGAGCGTCGAGATGTACTTCTTCACCGACGCGGTGATCGACGCCGTGACGGCCGTCGGCTCCCGCGTGGTGCTGACGCCCGGGATCATCGCCGCGCCGGGGTGGGAGCGGCTCGGCACCTGGGAGCAGATGCGCGACGACGTGTCGGCGCGGATCGACGAGGTCGGCCTCCGGTCCGGGCCGGGGGAGCGGATCGAGCTCGGCTACGGCCCGCACGGGGCGTACACGCTGCCGCCCGACGCGCTGGCCTCGGTGGCCGAGCACGCCCGCGCCCGCGGCGCGCTGATGCACATCCACGTGGCCGAGACCAAGGAGGAGGACCGGGCGCTGCGCGAGTCGCACGGTTCCGTGCCCGCCCTCCTCGACGCGGTCGGCGCACTGGGCGGACGGGTGCTCGCCGCCCACGGCGTGCACCTGTCGGAGTCCGACATCGACCTGCTCGCCGCGCGCGGCGCCGCGGTCGCCCACTGCCCCGGGTCGAACGCCAAGCTCGCCGCGGGCATGGCCCGGGTGACGGCGCTGCGCCGGGCGGGCATCCGCGTCGGGCTCGGCACCGACGGGCCCGCCTCCGGCGACGACCTCGACCTCTGGGCCGAGGCCCGGCTCGCCGGGCTGATCGCCCGCGTCGGCAGCGGGGACGCGGCCGCCGTCACGGCGTCCGAGCTGCTGCTGATGGCCACCCGCGAAGGCGCCGCGGCCATCGGCCGCGACGACCTCGGGGCGCTGGAGCCGGGCCGTTGGGCCGACGTCGTGCACGTCGACCTGGACGACCCGGCGTTCGTCGCCCCCGACGACGACGCCCAGCTGCTGTCCAACCTGGTGTGGGCGGGCGGCTCCCGGGTGGTGCGGGACGTGTGGGTCGCCGGCGAGCAGGTGGTCGCGGACGGTGAACCGACCCGGGTGGACCGGCGGGCCGCGACGGTCGCGCTGCGCGAGGTGGCGGCCCGCCTCCGCGGCTAGCTATCCCGTCGCCGCGGCCGGCTTCCTCATCAGCGCAGGCGGTGGTGGCGGCCGGTCTCGGGCAGCTCCCGCCTACGGCGCGGCGCCGCGGGCGGCTGCACCGGGATCGGGGCGGTGAGCGGGTCGCGGCGGAACTCGTCCACCGGGTCGACCGCGCGGGCGGGCTCGTGCTGGCGGCTGCGCCACCCGCCCCGAGTCAGCGCGTGGAAGATCGGCGTCATCGTGGCGTCGTCGTCGTAGGAGTGCCGCCCGGACGACGGCGCCCACTCCTCGTCCGCGCTCGGGTAGCGGGTGGCCGCCCACCAGTCGAGGTCCGTCATCAGCTCGGACACGCGTCACCTCCGTTGTGGCTCCCGGTGCGCCATCGACTCCGCGTTTCGGCCCACTCCCGGCTGGGCCGGTCGGCGCATCCACCACCCACAACGGGGACACTCTGGCGGGGAAACGGCTCGGGCCCGCCCGTTACAGGGGCGGGAGCCGATTCCGCTCGTTCGGGTGGATTCGGCGTGTCGTTACGCTCTGCCGAGTAGTCGTCACGCCCCGTGCACTACGCCGCGCGGTCGAGCTCGTCGACGGTGTCGAGGTCGAGGGTGATCGCCGCCGCGCCGACGTTCTCCTCCAGGTGCGCCACGTCGCTCGTGCCCGGGATCGGCAGCATCACCGACGAGCGCTGCAGCAGCCACGCCAGCGCGACCTGGGCCGGGGTGGCGCCGACCTTCTCGGCGGCGGCGGCGAGCGCCCCACCCGGCCGCGCGAGCCGCCCGGCCGCGATCGGCGCCCACGGGATGAACCCGATGCCCTGCTCCGTGCAGTAGCGCAGCACGTCGTCGCTGCTGCGGTCGGCGATGTTGTAGCGGTTCTGCACGGTGGCGACGTCGACCACCCGCTGGGCGGCCTGGATCTGCTCGATCCCGACCTCGGACAGCCCGACCGCGGCCACCTTGCCCTCCGCCTGCAGCTCGGCCAGCGCGCCGAACTGCTCGTCGGCGGGGACCTGCGGGTCGATGCGGTGCAGCTGGAACAGGTCGATCCGCTCGACGCCGAGCTTGCGCAGGCTCTGCTCGCACTGCTGGCGCAGGTACTCGGGCCGCCCGTACGCGTGCCACTCGTCGGGACCCGTCCGCACGAGGCCCGCCTTGGTGGCGACGGTCAGGCCGTCGTAGGGGTGCAGCGCCTCCCGCAGCAGCTCCTCGGCCACGTCGGGGCCGTAGGAGTCGGCGGTGTCGAAGAAGTCGATCCCGAGGTCGGCCGCCCGCCGCAGCACGGCCACGGCGGCGTCGCGGTCGGCGGGTGGGCCCCACACCCCGGGGCCGGTGAGGCGCATCGTGCCGAAGCCGAGGCGGTGGACTTGGGGGCCCTGCTCGCCGCCCAGCCGGAAGCGGCCGGACGCGGCGGCGGGGCGGGTGTCAGACAGGGTGCTCACCCCGCACACCATCCCATTGGCTAGGACGGACCGCCGCAGAACGTGACAGGCGCCTCGCCGTGCGTCAGAACGATCACCCGCCGGTGCCACGTACAGGAACGGGACCGCTGTCGATTGCCGGGTCTGCAGCGGCGCACTACCGTTCCGACGTGGCCAAGATCGTGCCGTTGCCGCAGGCCGTGTCGGAGCTCGTGCACGACGGCGACACCGTCGCCCTCGAAGGGTTCACGCACCTCATCCCGTTCGCCGCGGGGCACGAGATCATCCGCCAGCACCGCCGCGAGCTCACGCTCGTGCGGATGACGCCCGACCTCGTCTACGACCAGATGATCGGCGCGGGGTGCGCGTCCAAGCTCGTGTTCTCCTGGGGCGGCAACCCCGGCGTCGGGTCGCTGCACCGGATGCGCGACGCGCTGGCCAACGGGTGGCCGGTCCCGCTCGAGATCGAGGAGCACAGCCACGCCGGGATGGCGAACCGGTACGTGGCCGGCGCGTCCGGGCTGCCGTTCGCGGTGCTGCGCGGCTACTCCGGCACCGACCTGCCCCAGCACACGAAGACGGTCTCGACCGTGCAGTGCCCGTTCACCGGCGAGCGGCTGGCGGCGGTCGCCGCGCTCAACCCGGACGTCACGATCGTCCACGCCCAGCGGGCCGACCGCGACGGCAACGTCCAGCTGTGGGGCATCACCGGCGTGCAGAAGGAGGCCGTGCTCGCCGCGCGCCGGTCCCTGGTGACCGTCGAGGAGGTCGTCGACGAGCTGACGCCGGTGCCGGGGGCGATCGTGCTGCCCGGCTGGGCGATCGACGCGGTCGCGACCGCCCCCTGCGGCGCGGCGCCGTCGTACGCGCACGGCTACTACGAGCGCGACAACGCCGCGTACAAGGCGTGGGACGCCATCAGCCGCGACCGCGAGGCGTTCCTGCGCTGGCTGCGCTCGATCGAGGAGGAAGCGGCATGACCGGTACCGCCGAGCCCGTGGCCGGGACGCAGGAGGCGCAGGACTGGTCCTCCGACGAGATGATGACCATCGCCGCCGCGCGCGCCCTGCGCGACGGGCAGGTCTGCTTCGTCGGGATCGGCCTGCCGTCGAGGGCCGCCAACCTGGCCCGCAGGCTGCACGCGCCCCGGCTGGTGCTGATCTACGAGTCGGGCACCGTCGACACGCGGCCCGCCGAGCTGCCGCTGTCGATCGGGGACGGCGTCCTCGCCGACTCCGCCCTGACGGTCGTCAGCGTGCCGGAGATCTTCAACTACTGGCTGCAGCCGGGCCGCATCGACGTCGGGTTCCTCTCCGGCGCCCAGATCGACCGGCTCGGCAACATCAACACCACCGTGATCGGCGAGTACGACGACCCGACCGTCCGCCTCCCCGGCTCCGGCGGCGCGCCGGAGATCGCCTCGTCGTGCCGCCAGGTGATCGTCGTGATGCGCCACCGGCTGCGGTCGTTCGTGGAGCACGTCGACTTCGTCACCTCCGTCGGGCACGGAACCGGGCCGGGGGACCGGGAGCGGCTCGGGCTGCGCGGGGCGGGCCCGGTTCGCGTGATCACCGACCTCGGCGTCCTCGAACCGGACCCGGAGACGGCCGAGCTGGTGCTCACCGCGCTGCACCCCGGCGTGACGGTGGAGCGCGTGCGCGCCGAGACCGGGTGGCCGCTGCAGGTCGCGGCCGACCTCGTGTTCACCGCCCCGCCGAGCACGACCGAACTGGAGACCCTGCGCTCCCTGCGCACCGTCGGCGAGAAGGAGGCCTCGTGAGCGTCGCACTGCACCACGTGGACGAGGGACCGCGCGACGCACCCGCGATCGTGCTGTCGGGCTCGCTCGGCTCCACGCTCGACATGTGGCGGCCCCAGGTCGCCCCGCTCACCGAGCGGTTCCGGGTGATCCGCATCGACCACCGGGGGCACGGCGGCTCCCCGGTGCCGCCCGGCCCGTACACCATGGCCGACCTCGCGGGCGACGTGCTCGCCCTGCTCGACCGGCTCGGGCTCGACCGGGTCGCGTGGTGCGGGCTGTCGCTCGGCGGGATGGTGGGGATGTACCTCGGTTCGGAGGCCCCGGAGCGGATCTCGAGCCTCACGCTGTGCTGCACCTCGGCGAACTTCCCGGACAGCACCCCCTGGAAGGAGCGCATCGCCGCGGTCTCGGCCGGCGGCACCGGCTCCGTCGCCGAGGGGGTCGTGTCGCGGTGGTTCACCCCCGGCTGGGCGGCGGAGCACCCGGACGTGGTGGCCGAGGCGGTGCGCTGGGTCTCGGAGACCCCCGACGAGGGCTACATCGCCTGCTGCCAGGCCATCGAGGTGTGGGACCACCGCGACCGCCTCGGCGCGATCACCGCGCCGACGCTCGTGATCGCCGGTTCGCAGGACCCGTCCACGCCGGTCGAGCCGCACGCCCGCACGATCGCCGAGGGCATCCCCGGCGCCCGGCTGGAGGTGCTGGACGCCGCCCACCTGGCCACGATCGAGAAGGCGGACGAGGCCACCCGGCTGATCGTCGAGCACGCGAGCTAACCGGCGTGGCTCCCGGCGAAGCCGATGAGCAGATCGGCGGTCCGGGCCGGGTCCTCGATCGGGGGTGAGTGCCCCACCCCGGGCAGCACCTCGATCCGCACCCCGGGGACCACCCGGTAGTCGGCGGCCGACGCCGAGCGCCACCTGCGGTCCTCGGCGCCGAAGACGACCAGTAGCGGCACGTCCAGCCCGGCGAGCCGGTCGGGAAGCGGGCGCTGCCGGAGGTAGTCCTCGGCGCCGCGGCCCGCCGCGGTGAACGCGTGGTGGGTCATGGCGAGCACGTCGTCGACGACCGGCTGGGGGATGGCGACGTCGCGGGTCACGGCGGTGGCCGCGGCCCGGCGGACGAGCGACTCGGTGCGCAGCCGCCACAGCAGCTGCCCGACGACCGGGATCTCCAGGAGCTGGTCGGTGGGCCCCTGCGGGATGTAGGCGTCGAGCCGCGGCCCGCTGCCCACCAGCGCCAGTGCGGCCACCAGCTCCGGCCGGGCCTCGGCGAGCGCCGTGGCGACCGACCCGCCCGTCGAGTGCCCGACCACGACGGCCCGGCCGACCCCGAGCCGGTCGAGGACCTCGCCGAGCCGGCGCGCCTGGTCGGGGATCGCGTACCCGGCGCCCACCGGCTTCGCGGACCGGCCGTGGCCGAGCAGGTCGACCCGGATCACCCGGTGCCGCTGCGCCAGGGCCGGGATCACGAGGTCCCAGGAGCGGCTGGACGCGGTGAACCCGTGGACCAGCACGAGCGCGGGGGCGTCCGGCGGGCCGTCCTGCACGACGTGCAGCTCGCCGTCCGCCGTCGGCACCGGGTTGCCGGAGGCCGGGGCCTCCTGCCGGTCCACCGCGACGGTGTTGATCGCGAGCAGCGCGGCGAGCGCGAGCGGGACGGCGACCGCGACCGCGCGGCGCCGCGGCCGGGGGATGCGGGAGGTCGAGACATCCATGCGCCCACCGTCGTGCGCCGCCGCGGCGGCGTATTGGACGGATGTTCCGCGGTGCGGGCGTTCGTAGCATCGGGGGCATGGGGCAGGCCGTGTTCGGGGGCGCGCTGGAGGTGGTGGCCCCGGCGCGGCCGAGCCAGCTGCCGGGCGTCAGCCTGGCGGGGTTCCGCCACCACGGGCCCGGCCCCCTCGACATGCGGGTGATCCCGCACCCCGCGGTGACGCTCGCCGTCGACGTCGGCGCGGGCGACGTGTGCGTCGAGGACGAAGCCGGCCGGCGCCGGGGCAGCTTCGCCGCCGGGCTGGCCTTCGGACGGCTGCGGGCGCGCGGCCACGGCGTCGAGGCCGTGCAGGTGCGCCTGTCGCCGATCACCGCGTACTCGCTCCTGGGCACCTGCCCCGCCGACCTGGAGGGCGCCGTCGTCGCCCTGGACGACCTGTGGGGCCGCGAGGCCGACCGGCTGCGGGAGCGCCTCGGCTGCGCCGGCTCGTGGCAGGACCGGTTCGCGCTGGCGCACGAGCTGCTCGCCCGCCGGTTCGACGACCGGCGGCGGGTGCACCCCGAGGTGGCGCGGGCGTGGCGGCGGATCGTCGGCAGCCGCGGCCGGGTCCGCGTCGACGGCCTGGCGGCCGAGGTCGGCTGGAGCCGCAAGCGCCTGTGGGCGCGGTTCCGCTCCCAGATCGGGATCGCGCCGAACCGGGCGGCGAAGCTCGTCCGCTTCCACGACGCGGCGCACCGGCTGGCCGCGGGCATCCCTCCGGCGCACGCCGCGGCCGCATCGGGCTACTTCGACCAGTCCCACCTGCACCGCGACGTCAGGGCGTTCAGCGGGCTCACGCCGCGCGCGCTGGCGGGCGAGCTGTTCCTCGCCGTCGACGACGTGGCCTGGCCCGGCCAGGGCCCACCCGTCACACGTCAGGCCTGCGGCGGGCCGACCAGCACCTCCTCGTAGGTCGGCGCCTTCTTCACCAGGCCGCTGTCGAGGTGGAACGCCCGCGCGACGTCGTAGGAGGTGCGCCCCACCTGGGGCGTCCGCGGGACCTCCCGCTCCAGGATGGGCACGAGTGCGTCGATCGCGGCCGGATCGGTGTTGTCGAGGTACTGCGCGAGCAGGGCACGCACCCGCTCGGGGTCGCCGTGGATGTCGGCCAGCGCCCGGCCGATCGCCCGGTTGAACGCCGCGAGCTCGGTCGGCTTGCGGTCGAGCAGCTTCTCGGTGCTGAACACCACGCCGTGCAGCGCGCCCCGCAGGGTCGGCACGTCGCCGCGCACCGGGGAGATGTAGGTCCGCCCGAGGTTCGCGGCCTCGACCTGCTGGGCTATCGGCTGGAAGAACGCCAGCGCGTCGACCCGGTCCGCGCTGAGCGCCCCGATCGCGGCGGTCGCGGCGCCGCCCAGGTTGACCAGCGTCGAGTCGACGGCGGCGTCGCGGCCGATGCTGGTGAACAGGTGCGTGACCAGCGCCTCCGTGCCGCTGCCCGGCCCGGTGATCCCGATCCGCTTCCCGACGAGTGCGGCGATCTTGTCCTCGAGCGTGGCCGGCTCCGGGAACGACGGCGGCACGACGATGTCGACGTAGTACTCGGTGACCAGGCTGGTCACGATCCGCGTGCCGTCGTCGATCTTCGCGAGGTTGAACGCGTCGGTGATGACGCCCGCCCCGAGGTCGATGCTGCCGCCCTTGAGCGCGGCGGCAACCTTCGCCCCGGTGCCGAGCCGCGGCCGCTCGCCGAGCTGCACCCCCTCGGCGGCGAAGTAGCCCCTGCGCTCGGCCACGAACAGCGGGAAGAACGCCACCGAGTTGCTGATCTGACCGACGTTGAGCACGCCCGGCGGCGTGGTGGAGTGGCGCGTGGCGCACCCGGCCGCGAGCAGCGGCGCCGCGGCGAACGCCTTCAGCACGGTCCGCCGACTACTCATCGGCGGGCTTCCAGCGGTTGACCCGGCGATCGATCAGGCCGACGAGGACGTTCAGCACCGCCGCGATCACGCTGAGCACCACGAGCGTCGCGAACACGCCCGCGGTGTCGAACTGCGCCGCGGCGTCGTTGATCAGGTACCCCAGCCCGCGGTTGGACGCCACGAGCTCGCCGATCACCGCGCCGATCAGGGCGTACGGGATGGCCACCTTCAGCCCGGTCAGCACGCCCGTCATCGACGCCGGGAGCACCACCTTGCGGGCGATGTCGCGGCGGGTGCCGCCCATGAGGCGCACCGCATCGACGAGCCCGCGGTCCACCTCGCGCACCCCCGCCGCGGTGTTGAGGAACACGAGGAAGAACACCGTGACGGCGGCGAGCAGCACCTTCATGTGCATGCCGATGCCGAACCACACGATGAACAGCGGCGCGAGCGCGACCTTCGGGATCGAGTACAGCGCCATCACGAAGGGGTCGAGCACCCGGTACACGACGCTCATCGACGCGAGCGCGAACCCGGCGAGCGCCCCGGTGGCGGCGCCGAGGAGGAACCCGTAGACGATCTCCTGGACCGTGATCCACGTGTTCGTCCACAGCGTGCCGTCGCCGCCCCACTCGACGAGCCGCTCGACGATGTCGCTCGGCCTGCTGATGAACGTGCTGTCGACCCACCGGTCGGACGCGACCTCCCACAGCACGACGAGGGCGGCGAGCAGCAGGCCCCGGGTCGCCCAGACCACGGTCGTCGTCCCGTGCCGTTGCCACCAGGTGCGGTCGAGCCCGACCCGCACCGGGCCCGCGTCGACGGCGGTGGTCACGAATGCTCCTCCTTGAGCGCGGTGGACAGCTCCTTGTGCAGCGCGACGAACCGGGGATCCACCCGCAGCTCGTCGGCCGCGCGCGGCCGGGGCAGGTCGATCTCGCGGTCGAGCAGGATCCGGCCGACCCGCCCGAGCACCACGACCCGGTCGCCCAGGAGCAGTGCCTCCTCGATGTCGTGGGTGACGAACACGACGGTCTGGCCACTGCCCTGCCACAGCCGCAGCAGCTCGTGCTGCAGCTCGGCGCGCAGCTGCGCGTCGAGGGCGCCGAACGGCTCGTCCATCAGCAGCGTCTCGGGGTCGCCCGCGAGCATGCGGGCGAGCCCGGCCCGCCGCCGCATCCCGCCGGACAGCTCGCGCGGGTAGTGCTTCTCGAACCCGGCGAGCCCGACCCGCTGCACGAGGTCGGTCGCGACCGCGCGCCGCTTCGCGGCGTCCACGCCGCGGATCTCCAGCGGCATCTCGACGTTGCGCAGCACGTCGCGCCACGGCATGAGCGTGTCGTGCTGGGTGAGGTAGCCGATCCGCGTGTTCGGCCCGGTCAGCCTGCGGTCGCGGTAGCGGATCTCGCCCGCGGTGGGCGGGATGAGACCGGCGAGCATGTTGAGCAGGGTCGACTTCCCGCACCCGCTGCGACCGAGGATGGTGACGAAGCTGCTCTCGGCGATGCTCACGCTGAGCTCGCGCAGCGCCACGATCCCCTCGTCGCCCTTGGTGAACTGCTTGCTCACCGAGTCGGCGACGAGCACCGGGCTCACCGCAGGTCCTCGGGCGCGTCGGGCAGCGGGTCGGCGCCGGCGAGCCAGCGGCTGTTGTGGACGGTCATGAGCCGCACCTCGTCGTCGGTGAACCCGGCGGCGAGCAACCGGTCGGCGGCGAGCGCGAGCCCGTCCTCGACGGGCGGGTTGAACGGCTGGCCGAGGTCGCTGGAGATGACCGAGTGCCGGGGCCCGACCTCGCGGATGTTGCCCAGCCACACGTCCCATGCCACCTTGCCCGTGTACGGGGTTGTGTAACAGCGTTCCAGCAGCACGCCCTTCTCGGCGAGCGCGCGCTGGCGCTCCACGCCGATGCGCTGCGAGGTGAACTCCGGGTGCGTGACGACGATGCGGCGCACGCCCTCCTCGAGCGCGGCGTCGATCACCGCCGTGGACTCGTCCTGGTGCAGGTGCCCGGTCGCGAGCGTCATGTCGTGCGCGGCGACGAGCCGCAGCACCTGGCGGGTGCGCTCGAGCACCTTGCCGTCGGCGTCGAGGACGTCCACCGGGTCGGCTGCCATGCCCGCCGCGGCGAGGTCGGCCTGCAGCTGCGCCCACATCGGCGGTTTGGCGCCCTCGGGGTCGGCGGCGAGGCAGGAGCGCTGGTTCGCGCTGTCGACGGTGGGCAACCAGACGAACTTCGCCCCACCGCGGCCGGCGATCTCCACGGCGATCGGGTTGAGGCCGCCGACGGACGCGTTGAGCGTGATGGCCCCGAGCGCGTCGACGCCGGGGCGGGCCCTGCGCACCACCTCCGCGCGTTCCGCGGTCGAGGAGTAGTGCGACTTGAGGACGAATCCCGCCATGCCCACTTCGGCGAACCGCTCCGCGAGGGTGACGTCGTCGATCCGTCGCCGCATCACGTCCGGCGCGACGTGGATGTGCACGTCGTAGGCGCCCCGGACCAGCTCGCGGGCACGGGCGGACGGCTGGGGGTGGTCGGTCATCGAGCTCCTTCGCTGCAATCTCGCCCAAACTGTCGACAATCGTGGCAGCAATTTCAAGGGCAGGTCCGTTATGCCCGATGACGAAGGGAAGCCGATGACGACGATCGCCGTGCTCGGCCTCGGCGAGGCCGGGGGTGCCTTCGCCCGCGACCTCGTCGCCGCGGGCGCCGTGGTACGGGGCTACGACCCCGCCGTCACAGCACCGGACGGGGTGCTCGACACCGGCTCCGAGGCCGAGGCCGCCGAGGGCGCCGACCTGGTGCTGAGCGTGAACAGCGCGTCCGCCGCGGTCGACGCGCTGAAGGCGGGGGTCGCCGCCGCGAGGGCGTGGGCCGACCTGAACACCGCGTCCCCGGGCACGAAGCGCACGCTCGCCGCGATCGCGGCGGAGCACTCCGTGCCGTTCGCCGACGTTGCGATCATGGCGCCGGTCCCCGGGAAGGGGCTGCGGGTGCCGATGCTCGCCACGGGCGACGCGGCGTCCCGGGTGGCGGAGCTCCTGCGGCCGTTCGGCGCCTCGGTCGAGGTCGTGGATGGACCCGCCGGTCTGGCGGCGGAACGCAAGCTGCTGCGGAGCGTGTTCTTCAAGGGCATGTCCGCCGCCGTGGTCGAGGCCCTCACCGCGGCCAGGGCCGCGGGCTGCGAGGACTGGCTGCGGGGGATGATCGAGGACGAGCTCACCCGCGCCGACGCGGCGACCGTCGAGCGGCTGGTCACCGGCTCCTACCGGCACGCGGTCCGCCGCACGGCGGAGATGGCCGCGGCGGCCGAGATGCTCGCCGAGCTCGGCGTGCCGTCCGACATCGCGAGCGCGACCCGGGACCACCTCAGCCGATTGTGACGCACGACACATCGTCGCCGTGACGAGAACGGCCCGCGCCCTTCGACCACGGGGCATGAGTCAATTGCTGAAGGTCCAGAACTTCGCCGTCTCCCGCGACGGCTTCGGCGCGGGCGAGCACCAGAGCCTCGAGCAGCCTTTCGGGCACGCCGACCCGCAGGCGCTGCTCGGCTGGGCCGGCGCCACCGCGAGCTGGCCCAACCGGAGCGACCCGGGCGGGACGCGCGGCCTCGACGACTACTTCACCCGCGACTTCACCCACAACATCGGCACCGAGATCATGGGCCGCAACAAGTTCGGCCCGCAGCGCGGCCGGTGGCCCGACCACGACTGGCTCGGCTGGTGGGGCGACGAGCCGCCGTTCCACACCCCGGTGTTCGTGCTGACCCACCACCCGCGCCCGTCGTTCACCCTGTCCGACACCACGTTCCACTTCGTCGGCGGCGACCCGGCCGACGTGCTGGAGGAGGCGCGGAAGGCGGCGGACGGCAAGGACGTCCGGCTCGGCGGTGGGCCCACCACCATCCGCGAGTTCCTCGACGCCGACCTCGTCGACACCATGCACGTGGCGGTCGCACCGGTGGAGCTCGGCTCCGGGGTGCGGCTCTGGGAGTCCGCCGACGAGCTGCGCGACCGGTTCCACCTCGAGGTCGTGCCCAGCCCGAGCGGCGTGGTCCACCACCTGTTCTGGCGCAGGTAGCCGATCAGCGCGCGACCGGCTGGTCCACGGCGGGGCGGGTCCACCACACCGCCTCGCCGCGGGTCAGCCCGGGCAGGCTGCGCTGGAACTCGTCCAGCCGGCGGACGGGCAGGGTGCCGGCGAGCCGCCACCGGTCGGCGCCGCCGTCGGTCCGCCCGATGCGCGCCTCGAGCGAGGTGATGCGCGATGCGACCTCGCTCAGCGCGCCGGCGGGGATCTCCAGCTCGAACTCCCGGTACGGCTCGTACACCCGTGTGCCCGCCCGCTCGAGGGCCCTGGCCAGCACCACCTCCGTGAGGCCCCGGAAGTCGGCCGCCACGCTCGTCGGGGCGCAGAAGCCGGAGCGGACGAGCGTGACCCGGCAGTCGGTGACCGCCCACCCCTCGCGCCCGCACCGGCTCGCGAGGTGCACGGTCTCCTCGATCGCGGTGTGGAACGCCCGGGGCAGCGCGCCGAGCTCGGTCTCGTACCGGAACACCACGCCGCTGCCGCGCGGACCGGGTTCGACACGCAGCCCGACCGTGGCCCAGAACCGGCCGAGCGCGGGCCCGCGCCGGTCGAACTCCTCGACCGCCAGCCCGACCCCGGCCGGCCGCTCCACGCAGACGATCCGGCTCGGCGCGAACCGCGCGGCGACCCCGTGCTCGGCCGCGAGCCGCTCCGCGATCACCTCCTTCTGCACCTCGCCGTACAGCAGCACCTCGGTGGCGCCGCCCGGCACCACCTGCGCGTGGATCAGCGGGTCCTCGTCGGCCAGGTCCGTGAGCGCCGCGTGGAGGCGGGGCGCGTCAGCCGGGTCGCACGCGCTCACGGTCGTGCGGAGGGTGGGGCGGGCGAAGCGGGGTGCGTCGCCGTCGCCCGCCGGGGCGCCGAGCCGGTCGCCCACCTTGGGGTCCAGGCCGCCGACCCGGCCGATGTCGCCGGCGACCAGCCGGTCGGCCCGGCAGCGGCCCACCACCCGCAGCGAGGTCACCTGCCGCGGGATCTCCGCGCCGCCGCGGTGGACCACCACCCGCTGCCGCGGCCGGAGCTCGCCCGCAGCGAGCCGCAGGTAGGCGACCTTCTCACCGGCCGCGGTCCGCTCGACCGCGAAGACGGTGCCCCGCGGCTCGTCGGCGGGCTCGACCGGCGCGGGCGGCAGCAGCCGCACGATCCCGTCGAGGAGCTGGGGGATGCCGGCGCCGGAGAGCGCCGAGCCCGCGTACAGCGGGTGGATGCGCCCGGCGGCGGTGCCTGCGGCGAGCGCGTCCGCGACCTCGTCCGCGGTGGGCGGCGGGCCGTCCACGACGCGCGCGAGCACGCGGTCGTCGACCTCGGCGACGGTCTCGACCAGCGCGTCGAAGGGCTCCGCGACCACGGTGGCGGCCTTCGTGCCCAGGTCACGGATTCTCGTCATGCTGATGACATTCGGCGCGACGGTGCGCCGCACCTCGGCGAGCAGCTCGTCGTGGCGGGCGCCGCGGCGGTCGATCTTGTTGGCGAACAGCAGCGCGGGCAGCCGCATGTCGGAGATGGTGCGCATGAGCACGCGCGTCTGCGCCTGCACGCCCTCGACGGCCGAGAGCACGAGCACCACCCCGTCGAGCACGCCCAGCGCGCGCTCGACCTCCGCGATGAAGTCGGGGTGGCCGGGCGTGTCGATCAGGTTGACCCGGGTGACACCGACCGAGAAGCCGGCCACCGCCGTGCGGACGGTGATGCCGCGTCGCCGCTCGATGGCGCTGGTGTCGGTCTGGGTGTCGCCTCCGTCGACGCTCCCGAGACGGGGGATCGCGCCGGTGTCGTACAGGAGGCGCTCGGTGAGGCTGGTCTTACCGGCGTCGACGTGGGCGAGGATGCCGATGTTCAGGGTGTGCGGGTCGGGCATGTGCGACGAGGACCTCGGGTACCGCGAAGCGACGGGGACGCTGGGGTGTTCCGAGGAGGTCGCGCATCGAGGTTCTCCCGCAGCCGGTCGTTCGGTCGCGGGGCATGCTGCCGGGGTCCGCGCCGGCGCGGCAACCGGTATTCGCCGGGGCTACTCCGGCTCGGACGGGTCGACGCCGGAGATCCGCGCGACGGCGGCCTCGTAGGCGAGCAGGGCGTCGACGATCAGCCGGCGCTCTGCGGGCGAGAGCGGGCCGAGCACCTCCCGCCACGCCCGTACCCCCGGGGCGAGCCACCGCGTGACGGCCGGGCGGAGGTCGTCGCCCAGGTCGACGATCCGGCGCCGCCGGTCGGCGGGGTCGACGCGGCGGCGCAGGACACCCTTCCCGGCGAGCTCACTGACCAGCAGGCTCACCGTCGTCGGCGCCACGCTGAGCCGTTCGGCGAGCTCGGACACCGTGAGCGGGCCATCGAGGAGCAGCATCGACAGCAGCGCCAGGTGCCGCGGCGTCAGCTCGAGGGACCGCACGGCCGGCGGCGGGGGCAGCTTCTTGATCCGCCCGACCAGGCGCGGGAACACGAGCATGAGCTCCCGGACCGCGAAGTCGACGTCTTCTGGGGTGGACACGCCCTGCTCTCGTGGTAGCTTGCCAATAGCTTTGAAACCAAAGGTATTTGCCTCGTGGCAGGAGGACGCTATGCCCCATCTCGTCGTGTACGCCAGCGAACCCGACCTGCAGGGCCGGGAAGCCGACGTGATCTCCGCGCTCACCGACGCCGTGGTCGCCGTCTACGGGGAGTGGGCGCGCGAGATCGCCGTCGTGCAGCTCGTCGGCATCCCGGTGGGCCGGTGGGGCATCGGCGGCAAGCCCGCGAAGGACCCCGCACCCCGGGTCACGTTCGGCATCAAGGACGCGGCCTTCTCCCGCCCCGACGCGGACGACATCGTCGCGGGCCTGGTCAAGGGCGTGACCGAGGCGCTGGTCGGGGTGTTCGGCGAGCGCGTCCGCGCCGGCACCACCGTGGAGCTGGTGGGCACGCCGGCGGGACGCAGCGGCGTGGGCGGCGAGGTCGTGCTGACCTGAGCCGCCCACGCGCCGTCAGCCGTGGGCCAGGTCGGCGAAGCGGCTGTAGTGCAGCTGGTGGGCCACGGTGATCGTGCTGGTGGGGCCGTTGCGGTGCTTGGCCAGGATCAGGTCGGCCTCGCCCGCCCGGGGGTCGTCGCGCTCGAAGGCGTCGGGCCGGTGCAGCAGGATGACCATGTCGGCGTCCTGCTCGATCGAGCCGGACTCGCGCAGGTCCGCCAGCTGCGGGCGCTTGTCGGTGCGCTGTTCGGGGCCGCGGTTCAGCTGACTCATCGCCACCACCGGCACCTCGAGCTCCTTCGCCAGCAGCTTGATCTGCCGGGAGAACTCCGACACCTCCTGCTGCCGGGACTCGACCTTGCGGCCCGAGGTCATCAGCTGCAGGTAGTCGAGGATGATCAGCTTGAGGTCGTGGCGCTGCTTGAGCCGACGCGCCTTCGCCCGGATCTCCATCATCGTGAGGTTGGGCGAGTCGTCGATGAACAGCGGCGCCTCGCTGATCTCGCTCATCCGCCGCGCCATGCGCGTCCAGTCGTCGTCGCTCATCCGGCCGGCGCGCATGTCCGACAGCCGGATGCGCGCCTCGGCCGACAGCAGGCGCATGACGATCTCGGACTTGCTCATCTCCAGCGAGAACACGACGCTCGTGAGGCCGTGCTTCACCGACGCGGAGCGGGCGAAGTCCAGCCCGAGCGTCGACTTGCCGAGACCGGGCCGCGCGGCGACGACGATCATCTGTCCGGGGTGCAGGCCGTTGGTGACCGCGTCGAGGTCGGTGAAGCCGGTGGGCACCCCGAGCGCGACGCCGCCGCGGGAGGCGATGGCGTCGATCTCGTCCATCGTGGGCTGCAGCAGTTCCTCGAGCGGGACGAAGTCCTCGCTGGTGCTGCGCTCGGTGACCTCGTAGATCGCGGCCTGCGCGCGGTCGACGACGTCGTTGATCTCGGCGCCCTCCGCGCCGTGGTAGCCCAGCTGCACGATGCGGGTGCCCGCCTCGACCAGCCGCCGCAGGGTCGCCTTCTCCGCGACGATCTCCGCGTAGTAGGCGGCGTTGGCGGCCGTGGGCACCGTGGCGATCAGCGTGTGCAGGTACGGCGCGCCGCCGAGCCGGATCAGCTCGCCGCGCCGCTGCAGCTCCGCGGACACGGTGACCGCGTCCGCGGGCTCACCGCGGCCGTAGAGGTCGAGGATGCACTCGTAGACCGTCTGGTGCGCGGGCTTGTAGAAGTCGTCCGGACGCAGGATCTCCACGACATCGGCGATCGCGTCCTTGGACAGCAGCATGCCGCCGAGCACCGACTGCTCCGCCGTCAGGTCCTGGGGCGGCTGCCGGTCGAACAGGCTGTTCGGATCGGCAGCCTCACCCGGGCGAACCGGACGCGGCCTCGCCGCCGGTCGGTCGTCGGCCAGAGCCATACGCAGCGTCACCCCCCGCCGACATTCTATCGAACAAAGGTTCGATCAGCTCGCCGGCGTCCGGATGATTTCCCGGGGATCGGGAACCGGCGGCCGGGTCGAGACTTCGCACCCGGAAGGGAGATTAAGCGGCGGATCAGGCGGGACCAAACCGACCTGTGCGCGAGCCTGTGGACCACTTGGGGACGGATCGGCGACGACCCGGGCACACGTGCGGACCAGCCTGTGGAAGACATGGGGACAACCCGTCATTCCATCGTGTTTTCGCAGGTCAGCGCACTATAGGCACATGTGGACAACTTTCTCGCGCGACACGCCGGGCGCGCCGCCCTCGGCGTGTCGCGCCACCCCGGTGATCGCCCACTCGGCGCGTCCGGGCGATCACTCGGCGACATCGACGTCACTTCTCGGCGCGCCACCTGGACGGGTGAGTCCACCCGCTCCACGCGTATCGCGGAACGGCGAGCGGGGTCGGGACGGGGTGAGCTCCTGCCCGCCCTTCCGTTCACTGTGAGTGACCAAGGGAGCGTGCAGAAAAGCCGCGAGCCGTGCCCGCACCGGGTGCGGGCACGGCTCGCGGCTCGTGCGTGCGCTGGGGTCAGTTCGCGGCGACGACCTTGACGTCCAGCTCGGTGGTGACCTCCGGGTGCAGCCGGACGGTGACCTTGTGGGTGCCGACGGTCTTGATCTGGCCGGGCACCTCGACGGCGCGCTTGTCGAGCGCGGGGCCGCCCGCGGACCGGACGGCCTCGACCACGTCGGCGGCCGTGACCGAGCCGAACAGGCGCCCCGAGTCGCCCGCCGCCTTGGCCTTGACCGTGAGGTCGAGCGCCTCGAGCTGACCCGCGACCTCCTTGGCGTGGCTCAGGTCGCGGATCTGGCGGGCGCGCTGGGCACGCTTGATGGCCTCGACCTGCTTCTCCGCACCGCGCGTGGCCGGGATGGCCAGCTTGCGGGGGAGCAGGAGGTTGCGGCCGTAGCCGTCCTTGACCTCGACGATGTCACCCGGTCCGCCCAGGTTCGGCACGTCGGCGGTGAGGATGAGCTTCATTCCGGTACCCCTCCTCAGCGCGCGGTCGACGTGTAGGGCAGCAGCGCCATCTCGCGGGAGTTCTTGACCGCGACCGCGACATCACGCTGGTGCTGACGGCAGTTGCCGGTGACCCGGCGAGCCCGGATCTTGCCGCGGTCGGAGATGAACTTCCGCAGCAGGCCGGTGTCCTTGTAGTCGATCTCCTGGGCCTTGTCCTTGCAGAACGCGCACACCTTCTTCTTCGGCTTGCGCAGGACGGGCTTGGCCATGGGTAGTACTCCTGGTTGTTACGAGAGGCGTGGGTCAGAAGGGGGGCTCGTCGTCGTCGATCGGGCCGCTGCCCGCGGGCGGAGCGGACCCCCACGGGTCGTCGGCGGGAGCCCCGCCGTACCCGCCGCCGCCACCACCGCCGAAGCCCCCGCTGCCGCTGCCCCGGCTGACCTTGTTGACCTTGGCCGTGGCGTAGCGGAGCGACGGGCCGACCTCGTCGACCTCGAGCTCGACGACGGTGCGCTTCTCGCCCTCGCGCGTCTCGAACGACCGCTGCCGCAGGCGGCCCTGCACCATCACGCGCATGCCACGGGTGAGCGACTCGGCGACGTTCTCCGCTGCCTGGCGCCAGACGTTGCAGCGCAGGAACAGGGCGTCGCCGTCCTTCCACTCGCCGGTCTGGCGGTCGAAGGTGCGCGGGGTGGACGCCACCGTGAAGTTGGCGACGGCGGCCCCGGACGGGGTGAAGCGAAGCTCCGGATCGGCGGTGAGGTTGCCGATCACCGTGATGACGGTCTCGCCGGCCATCGCGATGCCCTCAGCCCGCGGGGGCGGGTGCGACCCGCCGCGGCTCGGCTGCCTTGGCGGCGCGCTTCTTCGGGTCGCGCCGCAGCACCTTGGTGCGCAGCACCGACTCGTTGAGGTTCAGCTGCCGGTCGAGCTCGGACACGGTCGCCGGCTCGCAGGTGACCTCGAGGACCGCGTAGATGCCCTCGGAGTGCTTCGCGATCTCGTAGGCGAGGCGCCGCTTGCCCCACACCTCGATCTTCTCGACAGTTCCCCCGTCGTTGCGCACGACGTTGAGGAACGTCTCCAGGGACGGCGTCACGGTGCGCTCGTCGAGGCTGGGGTCGAGAATGACCATCAGCTCGTAATGACGCATGAGAACCACTCACCTCCTATGGACTGGAACGGCCGCGGTCCTTCCGCGGCAGGAGGTTCTCACCTGGCCCCGACGACGACCGCCGCCGAAGCGGCGGCGCGGACGGCGCTCGGCGAGCGCCGGTCGGGGCGACTCATCGAGGCTACCAGCGCGAACGTGGTGGCCCGCGGCCGGCACCGGGGTTCGCGGCGCACCGCACCCGTGACGCCGACGTCGGGGGTGGTCACTACTCTGGCCCGCATGCTCATCGGGGCCCATGCGCGCGAGGACGACCCGCTCGTCTCGGCGGCGGAACGCGGCGCCGACATCGTGCAACTGTTCCTGGCCGACCCGCAGAGCTGGAAGAAGCCACCGAGCCACCCGCAGGCGGCGCAGCTGCGCGAGAGCGACCTCGCGGTCGTCGTGCACTCGCCGTACCCGGTGAACCTGGCATCGCTGAACAACCGCATCCGCATCCCCTCCCGCAAGATCGTGGTGCAGCACGCGGAGCGTGCCGCCGAGCTCGGGGCGATCGGCCTCGTCGTCCACGGCGGCCACGTCACCCAGGGCGACGACCCGGCGAAGGGCTTCGAGAACTGGCGCAAGTTCATCCAGCGCCAGATGGACGAGGGCGGGTTCGCGGTCCCGATCCTCATCGAGAACACGGCGGGCGGTGAGAACGCGATGGCCCGCAGGCTCGACGACCTCGCCCGCCTCTGGGACGCCGTCGGCGAGTTCGGCGTCGGCTTCTGCCTCGACACCTGCCACGCGTACTCCGCGGGGCTGGAGCTCGCCGACGTCGTCGACCGCGCCAAGTCCATCACCGGCCGGATCGACCTGGTCCACCTCAACAACTCGCGCGACGAGTTCGGCTCCTCCCGCGACCGCCACGCCAACATCGCCGACGGCACGATCGACCCCGACGAGCTCGTCGCGGTGTGCGCGGCCGCGGGCGCACCGATCGTCGTCGAGACCCCGGCCGAGGGCCAGGCCGCCGACATCGCCTTCCTGCGTGAGCGGCTCGGATCGTGACGCCGGTCGCAGGGGCGGCGCCCGCCAGCGGGTCCGGGCCGTGACCGGCGCCGCCGTGAGCACCGCCCCGGGCACGCACGTGGCCGCCGCGGTGCCCCCGGCCGCCCGCACCAGCCGGGTCGTGCTGGCGGTGCTCGTGCTGCTCACCGGTTTCACGCTGCTGCTCGGCTACGCCAACAAGGCGCGGTGCGCCGGCCCCGAGTTCGACGCGGCCGGCCGCAGCACCCCCGACTACGCGGTCCGCATCGAGCGCGACGTCTGCTACTCCGACATCCAGCACCTGTGGATCGGCCGCGACATCGACCGCCACGTCTTCCCGTACGTCAGCGGCTCGATCACCCCGGAGGGGCAGCTGCAGGGCGGGTCGGTCGAGTACCCGGTGCTCACCGGGCTCCTGATCTGGGCGGGCGCGCTGTTCGCCACCACCGATGCGGGGTTCCTGCTCGGGTCCGCGCTGCTGATGGCGCCGTTCGGGCTGGTCACCGGGTGGCTGCTCGGCAGGCTCGCGCGGTGGCGCGCGCTGCTGTGGGCGCTCGGGCCACCGCTGGTGCTCTACGCGTTCCACAACTGGGACCTGCCGGTGGTCGCCTGCGCCGTGGCCGCCGTCTTCGTCGTTCACGGCTGGCGCACCGACCGACCGCTCGCCCAGCGCGCCGCCGTGGCGGGCGTGCTGCTCGGCCTGGGCTTCGCGTTCAAGCTGTACCCCGGGGCGTTCGTGGTGCCGCTCGCGCTCCACGTCCTCGTGGCCTCGCGGCCGGGCCGCCTCGACTGGCGGGCCGCGCTGCGCGTGCCGCTCGCCGCCGCGGCCACCGTGGTACTGGTGAACCTCCCGTTCGCGATCGCGGGCTACGAGGGCTGGCGGGCGTCCTTCACGTTCCAGCAGCTGCGCAAGGTCGACTTCACCACCAACTCGATCTGGTTCTGGGGCTTCCGCCCGCACTCCGACCCCGACGACGTCGACTTCCAGTCGACGATGAACTGGCTCTCGCCCACGCTCGTGCTGCTGTCGTTCGCGGTGGCCGTCGCGGTGGGCTGGTGGCGGTACCGCCGCGACGGCGACTACCCGTGGGTCGGGGTGAGCGCGGCGATGCTCTGCGGCTTCCTGCTGCTGCACAAGGTGCACTCGCCGCAGTACACGCTGTGGCTGCTGCCGTTCTTCGTTCTCGTGCAGGTGCCGTGGTCGCTGGTCGGCGCCTACCTCGTCGCGGACCTCGCGATGGGCATCGGGATCTTCCGCTGGTACTACCACCTGCATGCCGGGCTGCCGTCCGGCATCTACGACGGCTTCGCCGCGCAGGCCGTCACGATCGGCGTGTGGGGGCGGGCGGCGCTGCTGGTGGCGCTGTTCGTCGTGTTCCTGCGGCTCCCCGACCGGCTCGCGGCCACGCCGCCGCCCCGGCGCACGCCGCTGGTGGAAGCGGTCGTCTGACCGTTCCTTCGACGATCCCCCGGCCGGGGACGGCGTTTCGCCGCCGACGTGTCGGACCTCGACGGTACGGTGCCAACCACAACATCTAGTGGCGATGGCCCATGTGAATGCCCACATGTGCCACCGGAAAGGACATCGGCCGTTCATGGCGCTCCCGGCACCCAGCAGCGATCAAGCCCCGTCGGCCGAGCAACGGATGCCCCGCTCCCGCCGAGGTACCACGACGTCGTTCCACTTGGCGGGCGCGGAGGTCCACCTCATCGCGAACGCCGACGCGCAGGGCTCGCTGGGGGAGGTGTTCGCCCGGTTCGGCAAGGGGGGCTCCACCGCCGCGGGCCCGATGGAGCTGCTCTCGATCGCGGTCTCGCTCGGCCTGCAGCACGGCGTCCCGCTCGAGCGGTACGTGGCGCGGTTCGCAGGCCAGCGCTTCGAGCCGATGGGACCGACCGACGACCCCGACGTCCCGCACGCCGGCTCGGTGGGCGACTACCTCGCGCGCGGGCTGGCGCAGGACTGGCTGGACGTCGACGCCCGCAGGCGCCTCGACCTGCTCACCGCCGAGGAGGAGGCCGAGCTGCCCGCCGACGCGTACGCCCCCACCCCGCTGCGCCGGGCGGCGCGCCCCTGACGGCTCACCGCCAGGCGAACACCGGCTGCTCGAGGTGGGCCACCCTGGTGTCGCGACCGTGCAGCACCACCTCGCGGAACTGGTGGAGCACGGCGGCGGTCGGCGCGTGCACGTACCGGCCGAGGATCGGCAGCTGGATGACCGGCGCGTCGGACTCGGGGATCGCGACGAACCGGGGATCGACGTCGATCACGTCCAGCGGCACCCGGTGCACCTCGGACACCTCGCCCGGGTTGGGCCGCAGCGGCGGCTCGTCGCCCGCCCACAGCACGACCGGCGTGATCAGGTACCCGGAGCGGGTGGCGTAGTCGTCGAGGGCCCCGAGCTCGGCGTCGGCGTCCAGCGCGAGGCCGAGCTCCTCGGCGAGCTCCCGGCGAGCGGCCGCGGCCGCCGACTCACCCGGGTCGGTCCGCCCGCCCGGCAGCGCCCACTGCCCCGCGTGCCCGCGCAGGGTCGGCGCGCGCCGCGTGAGCAGGAACGCCGACCCGTCGCCGACGAGGGTGATCCCGACGGCGGCGGGTTTCAGGTCGGGCCGGTCGAGCGGGCGGCGGGGGAAGCGGCGCAAGGCAGCGACGACGTGTTCGCGGGAGACGGGCACACGGGCAGGGTGCCAGCCGTCAGCGCGCCGCGCCGACCGCCACCGGGGATCGGGCCGGCGTCGCGGGCCAGTCCGGGTCGACCTCCGGTGAACCCGGGAACCGGCGCACCGGGTCGGTCTCCGGGTGCAGCACCGAGCGCACCACCAGCACGCACAGCAGTACCACCACGGCGTCGCGGACGACCACCGTGCCGAGGAACCAGTCCGGCGGCAGGCCCTTGTTCGCCGGGGTCAGGTAGTAGTACATCCGCGGCACCCAGACCAGCGCGTCCACCGTCATCCACGCGAGCAGCAGCCGCCAGTGGGGGAGCGCCAGCGCGGCGAGCGGGACGAGCCACAGCGAGTACTGAGGGCTCCACACCTTGTTCACCAGCAGGAACGCCGCGACGGTGAGGAACGCGAGCGAGGCGAGCCGCGGGGGCCGCGGCGCACGCAGCGCGAGCACGCAGATGGCGGCGCAGCACAGCGCGAACAGCACGGCCGACACGGTGTTGAGCACGACCGGCTGCTCGCCGTCGGCGAGCTCGCCGTCGAACCCGGGCCAGCCGGTGAAGTACTGCACGACGAAGTAGAGCGAGTCGGGGTCGGCCGGCCGGGTGCGGTTGAGCCGGAAGAACTCCGCCCACCCCGTGGGGTACAGCAGCGCGACCGGCGCGTTGACGAGCACGAACGCCACGACCGCTGCCGCGATCGTGCGCACGCCGGTGCCGATCCGGCGGCTCCGCACCGCCACGAGCAGGACCGGCAGCAACAGCATCAGGGGGTAGAACTTGAAGGCGCCGCCGACGCCGAGCAGGGCGCCCGCGAGCAGGGGCCTGCGCCGGGCGAGCGCGAGCATCCCCGCGGTGGCGCAGGCGACGGCGAGCGCGTCGAAGTTGGTGAACACGTGCACCGCCACCAGTGGGGACAGCGCGACGAGCGCGGCGTCCCACGGACGGCTGGGCCGCAGCGCGTGCACCGCCCACACCGCCACGAGCCACGCCAGCGCCAGCCACGCGGCGCTGATGTCGAAGTACACGACGACGGGCAGCGCGGTCGGCAGGATCGGGACGACGCCCGCCGCCCACAGCCACGCGTCGGCCAGCCGCGCGTTGGCGTACTGGAAAAACCCGGTGAGCACCGGGTACTCCATGTAGCGCACCCGTTCGCGGTCGGTGCCCGCCCCCTCGACCCACGGGTCGCGGTAGGGCACGGCGCCGCGGTCGAGCCCCTCGATGCCCCACAGCGGGACCGTGTCCGAGTAGCACATCGCGACGTACTGGCGGTTGTTGCGCCAGTCGAGCGCGAGCGTGCCGTCATCGGTCGTGTACTGCTGCAGGCACGGCGCCTTGCCCAGCCAGCCGATGGCGAGCACCACCACCGCGAGCAGCAGGACCACGCGCAGCGGCGTCCAGAACCGGCTCCGCCCCACCAGGGCGTGCTTGCCGAGCGGTCCGCCGACGAGCCGGCTGGCGCCGTAGGCCAGTGGCTCGGTCCACGTGGGGACCACGCGCGCGGGAGGAGTCTCCGGATCCCGCACCGGCCGGCTCACCCGACGGGACCGGTGTCGGTCGTCCTGTCCGCCGCGGTGCTGCCCGACTGGCCGCGGGTCGCGGCGCCCGACGTGCCGGTGTCGCGCGAGCTCGCCGACGTCGGCCGGTCGCTGCTGCCGCTGCTCGAGCTGCTGTCGTCGTCGTCGAAGTTCGACCGGGAGCTGCGGTTCGAGGACCGGTCGTCGTCGTCATCGTCGTCGGACGATCGACGCGAGTCGCGGTCGTCGTCGTCGCGGTCCTCGTCGTCGTCATCGTCATCGTCGTCGTCATCGTCGTCATCGGAGCGGGAGTCCTCGTCGGAGACCGACTCCGCGACCGGCGGGTCGCCGATCGGCACGAACGGGGAAAACTGCTCCGGCGGGTCGTCCTCGGTGGCCTCCTTCATGAAGGCGTGCCAGATCTGGCCGGGCAGGCCGCTGCCGAAGATCGGGCGGCCCTGCGCGTTGCGGATCGGCTCGCTCTTGTCGGTGCCCACCCAGACGGCCGTCGCCTTCGCCGGCGTGAAGCCGACGAACCAGGCGTCGCGGTTGTCGCTCGCGCTGCCCTCCAGCTGCGCGGTGCCGGTCTTCGCCGCCACCTGGCGTCCGCCCAGGTCGAAACCCTTCTTCGGGGCCACCTTCAGCATCGCCTCGATGACGTTGCGCGCCACCTGCTGCGACATGACCTGGCGGCCGTCGTCGCCGTCGTTCTCGTAGAGCACCTCGCCGTCGGCGGCCTCGACCCGGGACACGATGTAGGGCTCGTGGTAGACGCCCTCCGCGGCGAACGTGGCGTACGCCGACGCCATGTCGATCGGGTGCACCTCCTTGTCGCCGAGCGCGATGCCACCGGTCGGGTTGGGCAGCAGGTCCTGCGGGATGCCCGCCCGATGGGCGACCTCGGCGACGTTCCCCGGTCCGACCATGAGACCGAGTTCGTAGAACCAGGTGTTGATCGACTCGGTCATCGCGAGCTCGGCGCCGCAGCGGTTGCAGCTCACGCCCTCGACGTTGCGCACCACGCCGGGCCGGCCCGGGAACGCCCGCGGTCCGCTGCCGTCGAGCTGGGTGCCGAGCCCGAAGCCGGTGTTGCCCTCCAGCGCGGCGGCCAGCACGAACGGCTTGAACGACGAACCGGGCTGGCGGAAGGCCTCGCCCGCGTAGTCGACGCCCAGCCCGTTGCTGCCGCCGTAGTAGCTGAGGATCGCCCCGGTCTTCGGGTCGATGGAGACCAGCCCGGTGCGGAGGTTGTCGGGCTGGCGCGCCATCAGCTTCTTGACCGCGTCCACGGCCTCCGCCTGCAGCGGCTGCTGGACCGTGGTCGTGACGGTGACGCCCCTCGTGGCGATCACGTCCTGGGTGATCCCCTTGGACTCCAGCTCGGCGAGGGCGCGCTCGTAGATGTGGTACCGGTCGTCGTCGGGGATGCCGACGCCGGACTTCTCCTTGACCTCCGGGAGCTCGGGGAAGGTCTGCGCGGCCCGCTCGGCCGGGTCGAGCCAGCCCTTCTCGACCATGCCGTCGAGCACGAAGTTCCACCGCTCCTGGGAGCGCTCGAAGTTCTTCGCGGGGTCCCAGCGCGACGGGGACTGGATGATGCCGGCGAGCATCGCGCCCTCGGAGACGGTCAGCTCCCCGACGTCCTTGTCGAAGTACGCATGCGCCGCGGCCTGGATGCCGGACGCGCCGCGGCCCCAGTAGATCGTGTTGAGGTAGTTCTCGAGGATCTCGTCCTTGGTCTTCTCCTTGGAGATCTTGACCGCGAGGACGACCTCCTTGTACTTGCGCCAGAGGGAGAAGTCGTCCTCCCCCGTGGACACCTTGATGTACTGCTGGGTGATGGTCGACCCACCGCCGACGCCGCCGGTGAGCTGGTTGTAGACCGCCCGGCCGATGCCCATGAAGTCGAAACCGGGGTTGGAGTAGAAGGAACGGTCCTCGGCGGCCAGCACGGCGTGGCGGACGTGCATCGGCACCTTGTCGAGCGTGACCGCGATCCGGTTCTCGTTGTCCGGCCGCAGGGTGGCGAGGTCGGTGCCGTCGGCGAACTTGAACGTGGCCACCTGGGCGAGCGCCACGTCCTGCGACGAGGGCACCGGGAAGATGAACCAGCCGATCGCGAACGCGATGAACGGCCCGAGCAGCATCAGGCCGAGCGCTGCGAGGCCGATCCGGCGCACGCGGCGCCACGGCGAGACCTTCGTGCGGCCCCTGCTGCGCGCCGTGGGCGGGCGCGGCCGCGCCTGCGCGGCGGCGCGGGCGCCCGGGCCGCTGACGATCGCGGTGGCGTCGTCGTCCTCGTGGGTGAGCAGTGGCACCGCCGGGGCGGGGCCCGGCGGGCGCGACCGCCCCGCGGGGACCGGGGGCCCGTCGGCCCGGTAGCGCTGCGGCGGGACGCGGTGGTCCGGCGGCGGCCCCTGCCTGTGGTGCGGGCCGCGCGGCGCGCCGGGCCCGCCCCGCCTCGGCGGCGGGGGGCCGTACGGACTCCGGGGGCGGCCCCGTGGTGCGTCGAACCGGGGGTCGCGCTGATCACTCACCGCTGCTCCGGGGGTTCGGGGGAAGGGTTGGTGCGGTCACTCGGCGGCGGTCCTGCGTCGGTCGGACCCGCGGCTGTGGGGAGCGTCACCCCGGCCCATCACGTAGGACAGGACGAGGTGGTTCCAGCTGCAGGTGCGGCAGACCTCCACCACGTAGACGGTGAAGTCGGCGTGGACGTTCGCCAGCTGCTCGATCTCCTCGGGCTTGCGCGCCGATCCCGCGGCGTGCCGGAGCTCGTCTCCGAAGATCCACGAGACCTGCGTGAGGCGCTCCTTGCGGCAGACCGGGCAGCTGCGATCGGTCTCCTCGCCGTGGAAACGCGCTGCTCGGAGCAGGTACGGGCTCGCGTCGCACACCTCGGCGACCCCGACCCGACCGGCGTGGACGTCCGCGAGCAGCGCACGGCGCTGCAACGCGTAGTCGACCACCTGCCGCTGGGTGCGCACCCGGTCAGGGTACGCGGAGAGCGCCCGCGAACGCGCGTGAACGCCTCCGGCAGCCCGATCGATCGACGACGGGTCGTCCCGTCGCGATTTCAGGACTGCACCCAGATGTATCGGCTCGATATACTGCGGCGCGCTATCGACGCGTCGTATCGCAGCGCGGCAACGGAGGTGAGGTCGTCATGCTCGAGCTGGCGATCCTCGGCGTGCTCCAGGAGGCCCCCGCGCACGGCTACGAGCTGCGCAAGCAGCTCAGCCTGCGGTTGGGCGGCTTCCGGCTGTTCTCCTACGGGTCGCTGTACCCGGCGCTGCGCCGCCTGACCCGCGCCGGCCTGATCGTCGAGGACCCCGAACACCAGGAAGCGGAGCCGGGGTCCTGGTCGCGGCGCAGCAGGCGGGTGTACCGGATCACGGCGGAGGGAAAGGAGCGCCTCGCCGAGCTGCTGTCCGAGTCCGGGCCGCAGGCGTGGGACGACGAGGGCTTCGGGGTGCACCTGGCCTTCTTCTCCCGCACGCCGGCGGAGGCGCGGATGCGGATCCTCGAGGGCCGCAGACGCGCCATGGAGGAACGTCGCGAAGGTCTGCGCGCGGCGCTCAGCCGGGCCCGCGAGCAGATCGACAACTACACCCAGCAGCTCCACCAGCTCGGGCTCGACGCGTGCGAGCGGGAGGTGCGTTGGCTCAACGAGCTGATCGCCACCGAGCGCGCGGCGCAGGACGAGGCCCGGGAATCGCCAGCACCTGAAGGGCAAGACCAGGAAGACGAGAGAAGGAGCCGCAATGAGTGAGGTCCGTGTCGCGATCGTCGGCGTGGGGAACTGCGCGGCGTCGCTGGTGCAGGGCGTGCACTACTACGCGGACGCCGATCCGGCCACGCGCGTCCCCGGTCTCATGCACGTCGACTTCGGCGGCTACCACGTCCGCGACGTCAAGTTCGTCGCCGCCTTCGACGTGGACGCCAAGAAGGTCGGGCGCGACCTCTCCGAGGCGATCACGGCGAGCGAGAACAACACGATCAAGATCTGCGACGTCCCGCCGCTCGACGTTCAGGTGCAGCGCGGCCACACCCTCGACGGGCTCGGCCGGTTCTACCGCGAGACGATCGAGGAGTCCGACGACGAGCCGGTCGACGTCGCCCAGGTGCTGCGCGACACCCGAGCCGACGTGCTCGTGTCGTACCTGCCCGTCGGCAGCGAGGCGGCCGACCGCTTCTACGCGCAGGCGGCCCTCGACGCCGGCGTGGCGTTCGTCAACGCCCTTCCGGTGTTCATCGCCTCCGACCCGGAGTGGGCCGAGAAGTTCCGCGTCGCGGGCGTGCCCATCATCGGTGACGACATCAAGAGCCAGGTCGGCGCCACCATCACCCACCGGGTCCTGGCCCGCCTCTTCGAGGAGCGCGGCGTCCAGCTCGACCGCACGATGCAGCTCAACGTCGGCGGGAACATGGACTTCCTCAACATGAAGGAGCTGGAGCGGCTCGAGTCGAAGAAGATCTCCAAGACCCAGTCGGTCACCTCCCAGGTCGACCGCGAGCTGGGCAAGGAGAACGTCCACATCGGGCCGTCGGACTACGTGTCGTGGCTCGACGACCGCAAGTGGGCCTACGTCCGGCTCGAGGGCAGGGCGTTCGGCGACGTGCCGCTGAACCTCGAGTACAAGCTCGAGGTCTGGGACTCGCCGAACTCGGCGGGCATCATCATCGACGCCGTGCGCGCGGCGAAGATCGCCAAGGACCGCGGCATCGGCGGGCCGATCCTGTCCGCGTCGAGCTACTTCATGAAGTCCCCGCCGGAGCAGTACAGCGACGACGTCGCCCGCGAGGCGGTGGAGAAGTTCATCAGGGGTGAAGTGGAGCGCTGACCGGCTCCCGTAGCCCCTTCGGCCCCGGGCGTGGCCTCGAGCCACGACCGGGGCCGATTTCTTTGCAGATCGACAACCTTTACGAAAACGGGCACTCGGTTCCAGACCGGAAACAACTTCACTCGTCCGCACCAATCACGAACGCATCACGGCACATCTTGTGCCGCAGGTCACCCAGGGTATGGCGACCGGACGCGCCGCCAGGCCAGCCAAATCACACCACTATGCCCCGTTCGGCGTAGCGCGTGGGCGCCGAGATTCACCGGATAGCGCGGGCCATATTGAGAGATGCGTCATGGCAACCCGATGAAATGCGTTCGTAATCTGCCGGACGGCCGTGCGCCACCGATGCCCACCCGGGGCGTCGGGCGCAGGGTCACCGCCGGACAGGCGGGAGGCGGCACGGCCCAGCTGCGAGACGAGGCCGTGCAGGGCGCCCCCGTCGGCCCCGCGGGCTCCCCCCGGCTCGCGGGGCCCGTCCGCCGGTGCGACACCCCGAGGACCACCCGTGCCCAAGAAGCTCCCCTCTCTCGTGGCTCGCGTCGCGGTCGTGACCACCACCGCCGCCGCCGCGTCCGTGTTCTCCGTGCTCCCCGCCGCCGCCGAGCCGGCACCGGCCGTCACCCCGGTCGCCGCCGCCGGCGCGCTCCCGCAGCCCGCAGCCGCGGCGGCCGCGACCCGCACCGCCGCCCTCGAGCACGCGATGAGCAAGATCGGCGCCCCGTACCGGTACGGTGCGGCCGGCCCGAACGCCTTCGACTGCTCCGGCCTCGTGTCGTGGGCGTTCAAGAAGGCGGGCGTGTCGCTGCCGCGCACCAGCCGGGCGATGTCGAAGGTCGGCACGCCGGTCTCGCGCGACCAGCTGCGGCCGGGCGACCTCGTGTTCTTCTACAAGCCGGTGAGCCACGTCGGCATCTACATCGGCAACGGCAAGATCGTGCACGCCAGCAACAAGAAGAGCCCGGTGAAGGTCTCCGACATGAGCCGGATGAAGTTCAACTCCGCCCGCCGCATCTGACCGGCGGGTCCGTCGAAGGATCGATGCCGGGCCCCGCCCGCGCTCGTACGATCGAAGGCGTGAGCCAGGACGCCGACCGCCGTCACCTGCGGGTCTCCGATGCCGACCGCGCCGAGGTGGCCGAGCGGCTGCGGATCGCCCTCGACGAGGGCAGGCTCGACATCACCGAGTACGACGAGCGGGTGCGCTCGGCGTACGCCGCCACCACCTACGGCGAGCTCGAGCCGCTCACCGCCGACCTGCCGCCCCCGGCCCCGCCCGCCGTCAAGGAGACGGCCGCCGTCGACCGCCGCAAGTGGGTCGAGGAGTGGCGCGAGTGGGCGGGCGGCGCGATCATCATGATCACCATCTGGGGCGTGGTGTCGCTCGTGTCGGGCTCGCTGCACATGTTCTGGCCGGCCATCCCGCTCGCGATCTGGGCGGCCGTCATCGTCGCGGGCGCGATCGAGAAGAAGAAGGAGAACGACGCCTAGCCGCTGTTACCGCGTGGCCTCGGCGAGGGCGAGCAGCGAGAGGGCGTCGTGGTCCGGCGTGCCCGGCTCGGCCTGGAAGACGGTGATCCGGATCCCGTCGTCGCTCGTGCGCAGCACCTCCCACGTGGTGGTGACCGTTCCCACCGCGGGGTGGTGGAAGGCCTTCTGGGTCCCGACCTTGCGGCGGACGTCGTGGCGCGCCCACAGCGAGGCGAACTCCGGGCTCGCCGCGGACAGCTCCTCGACCAGCGCCGCGACGTCGGGCGCCTCGGGGTCGGTGGCGAGCACGGTGCGCAGGTCGGCCACGGCGCCCGCGGCCGTCGTCTGCCAGTCGGCGAACAGCGTCCGCGCGAGCGGGTGCCGGAAGATGTAGCGAACCGTGTTGCGCTGCTCGGGCGGCCAGTCCGTGAGGCCCTGGTAGAGCGCGTACCCCTCGGGGTTGGCGGCGAGGACGTCGCCGGTGCGGCCCAGCACCAGGGACGGGCACGGCCGCAGGTTCTCCAGCAGCAGCCGCAGCCCCGCCGGGACCGTCCGCGCAGGCGGGCGGCGCACCGGCCTGCGCCGTGCGGCGTGGTCGGCGAGCGCGAACAGGTGCGCCCGGGCGTCGTCGTCGAGCTGCAGGGCGTTCGCCAGCGCCCCGAGCACCGCGCTGCTCGGGTTGCGCTCCTTGCCCTGCTCCAGCCGGATGTAGTAGTCGACGCTCACCCCGGCGAGGGCGGCGAGCTCCTCCCGCCGCAGGCCCGGCGTGCGCCGCAGGCCCACGCCGACGGGCAACCCCACGTCCTCCGGCCGCACCCGGGCCCGGCGGGCCCGCAGGAACGCGGCCAACGCTGTCGAGCTCACGCCACCATGGTCGCGCGAACGGCGCGGTCGTGGGTGGCCCTGTCACTGCTACCGACGCGAGGACCAGGAACGGCACGACCTGAACGGCGCGCGCGAACGGCCCGATCGTGGTGGCATGCAGACCTCGACCCCTGTGCGTGAACGCCCCACCTCGACCGCGCCGCGGCGCTGGAAGATGTGGGTGCTGCTGACCCTCGCGATCTACCCGCTGATCCTCCTTCTCGTCACGCTGACAAATCCGCTGCTGGCCGGGCTACCCACGGCCGTGCGCTTCCTCGTCGTGGTGCCGCTCATGTCCTCGACGGTGGTCTGGGTGGTGATCCCCCAGATCCACCGCTGGTTCGGGCGGTGGCTCACGACCTGACCGCCGATCGGCGAGATCCGGCCCGGTCGGCGGCCCCGGTGATCCGTACGGCGGCGCACGTGCTCGAGGGCTCGGCGGGCGGCTGCGCGTCCGCGACCGCGGTGACAGGTGTGGCCGGGGGCAGCCTTCTCGCGCCTCCGAACCGGAGTCGGCGGCCGGCGGTCCGCGCCCGGGGCCCACGATCTCGATCATGCCGACCACCGACCTCGCGCCGTTCCACCTCGCCGCCCGGAACGGCTACTTCGAGGGCGTGCACGTCGAGACGGTCACCGCACTGACGCGGCCAGGCGTCGCTCGCCGAGCTGATCACCGGCGAGGTGGACGTCGCCTACGGCGGCTGCACCCGTTCTCCGTGGCGCAGAGCCGGGGCGCAGCCGACCTGCGCGTCGTCGCGGACGCCTCGTCGGCCGCGCCGGCCACCACGATGGTCGTGGCGCTGCCCGGCTCCGGGGTGCGCTCACTCGCCGATCTCGCGGGCAAGCGGATCGCGGTCACCGCGACCAACACGATCTCCGCCACGTTCGGTGAAGTCGGCGGTGCGGGAGGCCGGGGTCGCCCCTTCCGGGGTGCAGCGGATCAGCATCCCGTTCCCCGAGACGGCGGGCCGGGCTCGACCGCGGTGACGTCGACGCGGCGTTCCAGCGCGCCCCGGCGTTCCGGGGCGGGCACCGCGCGGTCGCCGACCTGTGCTTCGCCGTGGCGGCGGGCGAGCTCGTGTGCGTGGTCGGGCCCCGTCCGGTTGCGGCAGGTCGACGCTGCTGCGCGCCGTCGGCGGGTTGCTCGCGCCGGAGCACGGCGAGGTCCGGCTGCGCGGCGACCCCGTCCGCGGGGTGCCGCCGGACCTCGCGATCGTGTTCCAGGACTACACCCGCTCCCTCTTCCCGTGCTCACCACGCGTCAGAACGTCGCGTTCCCCCTGCGGTGGCGCGGGTTCGACCGGGCCACCCGGCGCCGGCCGAGGACGCCGTGCACCGCGTCGGGCTCGCCGGCAGCGGCGACCGGTAGCCGTGGCAGCTGTCCGGCGGCAGGCAGCAGCGCGCGGCGATCGCCAGGGCGCTGGTCTGCCGGCCCACCGTCCTCCCGGTGGACGAGCCGTTCGCGTCGGTCGACGCGCAGACCCGCCTCGAGCTGGAGGACCCGCTGCCCAGGTCCAGCCCGGGGTACCGGACGTCAGACCACCACGTTGACCAGGCGGCCGGGCACCACGATCACCTTGCGGGGCGAGCGGCCGTCCAGCGTGGCGGCGACCTTCTCGTCGGCCAGCGCCGCCTGCTCCACCTGCTCGTTGGTGGCGTCGGCGGGCACGGTGACGCGCGAGCGCACCTTGCCGTTGATCTGGATCGGGTACTCGACGGTCTCGGCCACCAGGTAGCGCTCGTCGGCCACCGGGAACGGCTGGTAGGCGAGGGTGGTGTCGTGGCCCAGCTTCGCCCACAGCTCCTCGGCGATGTGCGGCGTCAGCGGCGCCATCATCAGCACCAGCGGCTCCGCGACGGAGCGGGGCACGCCGACCGAGCCGTAGACCTTGGTCAGGTGGTTGTTCAGCTCGATCAGCTTCGCGGCGGCGGTGTTGTAGCGCAGGCCCTCGTAGTCGCTGCGCACCCCGGCGATCACCCGGTTCAGGATGCGCAACGTCTCGGTGTCCGGCTCGGCGTCGGTCACCCGGGTCTCGCCGGTGTGCTCGTCGACCAGGTTGCGCCACACGCGCTGCAGGAACCGGTGCGAGCCGATCACGTCGCGGGTGGACCAGGGCCGGGACGCCTCCAGCGGGCCCGTCGACATCTCGTACAGGCGGAACGTGTCGGCGCCGTAGCGCTCGCACATCTCGTCGGGCGTCACCACGTTCTTCAGCGACTTGCCCATCTTCCCGTACTCCTGGCGCACGGGCTGGCCGTTCCACGTGAAACGGCCGTGTTCGTCCTCGACCACCTCTTCGGCCGGGACGTAGGCGCCGCGGGCGTCGGTGTAGGCGTAGGCCTGGATGTAGCCCTGGTTGACCAGCCGGCGGAACGGCTCCTCGGAGCTCAGGTGGCCCAGGTCGTACAGGACCTTGTGCCAGAACCGCGCGTACAGCAGGTGCAGCACCGCGTGCTCGACCCCGCCGACGTACAGGTCGACGCCACCCGGGTCGTCCGGCCGCGACGGGTCCTTGCCCATCCAGAACTTCTCGACCTCGGGGTCGACGAACCGCTCGTGGTTCTCCGGGTCCAGGTAGCGCAGCGGGTACCAGCACGAACCCGCCCACTGCGGCATCGTGTTGGTCTCGCGCCGGTAGCGCTTCCTGCCCTCGCCCAGGTCCAGCTCGACCTCGACCCAGTCCTTCGCGCGCGACAGCGGCGGCTCGGGCTCGGTGTCGGCGTCCTCGGGGTCGTAGGTCTTGGGGGAGTAGTTCTCCAGGTCCGGCAGCTCGACCGGCAGGTGGTCGGGCGGCAGGGCGATCGGGCCGTGCTCGTCCCAGACGATCGGGAACGGCTCGCCCCAGTACCGCTGGCGGGAGAACAGCCAGTCGCGCAGCTTGTACTGCACGACCGCCTCGCCTGCGCCCTTGCCCGCCAGCCACTCGGTGATGGCCTGCTTCGCCTCGGCGACGCCCAAGCCGTTCAGGCTGATCTCGTCGTTGGCCGAGTTGATCGCGGGCCCGTCACCGGTGTACGCCTCGCCGTCCCAGCCCTCGGGCGGCTGCACGGTGCGCACGATCGGCAGACCGAACTCCTTCGCGAAGTCCCAGTCGCGCTGGTCCTGGCCGGGCACGGCCATGATCGCGCCGGTGCCGTAGCCCATCAGCACGTAGTCGGCGACGAACACCGGGATGTGCTCGCCGTTGACCGGGTTGGTGGCGTACGCGCCGGTGAAGACGCCCGTCTTCTCCTTGTTCTCCTGCCGGTCCAGCTCCGACTTGCGCGCGGCGGCGTCCCGGTAGGCGGAGACGGCCTCGCGCGGCGTCGCGGCGCCACCGGTCCAGCGCTCGTCGACGCCGTCGGGCCACCGCTCGGGCACGATCTCGTCGACCAGCGGGTGCTCGGGGGCCAGCACCATGTAGGTGGCGCCGAACAGCGTGTCCGGGCGGGTGGTGAAGACCTCGATCTCGGTGCCGTCGACGGGGAAGCGGACCTGGGCGCCCTCGGAGCGGCCGATCCAGTTCCGCTGCATCGTCTTGATCGACTCCGGCCAGTCCAGCCGGTCCAGGTCGTCGATCAGGCGGTCGGCGTACGCCGTGATCCGCATCATCCACTGCTTCAGGTTGCGGCGGAACACGGGGAAGTTGCCCCGCTCGCTGCGCCCCTCCGCGGTGACCTCTTCGTTGGCCAGCACCGTGCCCAGGCCGGGGCACCAGTTGACGGGCGCCTCGGAGACGTAGGCCAGCCGGTAGCCGTCCAGCACGGCACGCTGCTCGGGCCTGGTCAGCTCGGACCACGCACGGCCGTCGGGCGTGGGCCGCTTGCCCTGCGCGAACTCGGCCTCCAGCTCGGAGATCGGCCGGGCCTTGTTCTGCTCCTCGTCGTACCAGGAGTTGAAGATCTGCAGGAAGATCCACTGGGTCCAGCGGTAGAACTCCACGTCGGTGGTGGCCACCGACCGGCGCTCGTCGTGGGCCAGCCCCAGCTGGCGCAGCTGCGCCTTGTACCGCTTGATGTTCTCCTCGGTGGTCTTCCGCGGGTGCGTGCCGGTCTGCACCGCGTACTGCTCCGCGGGCAGGCCGAACGCGTCGAAGCCCATGGCGTGCAGGACGGTGCGGCCGTTCATCCGCAGGTAGCGGCCCAGCACGTCGGTGCCGATGAAGCCCAGCGGGTGGCCGACGTGCAGCCCGGCTCCCGAGGGGTACGGGAACATGTCCAGCAGGTAGACCTTGTCGCGGCCGACGACACCGGGCTCGCCCCACGGCCCTGCCGGGTTGGGGGCGTGGAACGTGCCCTCGCGCTCCCACCGGTCCTGCCACCGGCGCTCGATCTGCGCGGCCAGCGCGGCGCCGTAGCGGAACGGCGGGGTGCCGTCGTTGCCGGCGGTCTCGGCGCGCTCGGGCGCGGCTGCGGTCGTGTCCGTGCTCATGTCCCGCTCCTGGGAAGTCCGTTGGTGGCCCGAAACCAGAAGACCCCCCTGCCCGAGGCAGAGGGGGTCGGCCGCGCCGGGGCGTGTGACACGCTCAGTGCGGCGCGGCCTCGAGAAGAAGTCGGCGAGCCACGTCCCCAGGGTAGCGCCGCCCCTTCGGCCGGCGCGATCGGGTATGCGCGGGACAGCCGGACGAGCCCGCGAGCGGGCCGGTGGTGACCTGCGAAGGAGACACGCAGGACCCGAGGAACGAGCACCCCAGCACCGAGGGAGCGGGACGCCGCCTCACCGGGGCCCACGAGCCGCCGCAACGACCACGGACACCCCCCGAGCGGGCCCGGCGGCGACCCGCGGAGGAGGCCCGCAGGGCGCGAGGAACGAGCGCCCGAGCACCGGGGAGCGGGGCGCCGCCTCATCGGGGCCCGCGAGCCGCCGGAGCGAAGCGGAGGCGATCCAACGCAGTAGCCTGGTTCGCGTGCCGCTTCCCGTCCGCCTGACCCTCGGCGTCCTGCTCGTCGTCCTCGGTGCCGCGCTCCTCGTGATCGCGCTGCTGGGGATGCGGCGGAAGCTGCGGCGCAACCGCTGGGCCGGGGTGCGCACGGTCGCGAGCCTGCGTTCGGAGGCCGCCTTCGCGGTGGCCAACCAGGTGGCCGCGGCGCCGCTGGGCGCGGCGGGTGGCGTGGCCGTCGCGGGCGGCGCTGCGCTGCTGGCGGGCGCCACCGGCGTGCTCGGGTGGACGCTGTTCGCGGTGAGCACGCTCGCGGCCCTCGTCCTCACCGGGGTAGGGGGTGTCGCGGGCGACCGCGCGGCCGCCGCCGTGCCGCTGCCCGCGCCCGGGCCGTCGGCCTGCGCGGGGACGTGCGCCGGCTGCGACCTGGTGGCGGGCTGCCGCACCGCGGCGGCGACCACCCAGGAGGCGGCCTCCCGGAACGGCTAGTTGTTCCGCAGGTCCAGCGGGTACGTCGCGAGCAGCGCGAGCGGCATCCCCTGCCGGCGCAGCACGTGGCCCCACAGGCTGCCGTTGTTGCGGGCCAGCACGTCGTCGGGGATGGCGGGCACGACGATCCAGTCGCCCCGCGCGATCTCGGCCGCGAGCTGCCCGGCGTCCCACCCCGAGTAGCCGGCGAACACGCGCAGGCCGCGCAGCCGCGGCGCGATCGCGGCCGGGTCGGAGTCGAGGTCGACCAGCGCCACCGGGCCGCGCACCGCGATCAGCCCGTCGACCGCGTTCGGGTCCTGCCCGGTGCGCACGGCCGCGAGGCACAGCGCCGTCTCGCTCTCCACCGGGCCCCCGACGAAGACCGACGGCGGCTGTGACGACAGCGGCGCCCACGACGGGAGCACGTCGCGCACGGTGACCTCGCTCGGGCGGTTCAGCACGACCCCGAGCGTGCCCCGCGGACGGTGCTCGATGATGTAGATCACGGTGCGGCGGAAGTGGGGGTCGAGCAGGCCGGGAGCCGCTACGAGCAGCGTGCCCGGGGCCACCTCCGAACCGGGAACCGAACCAGAACGGGAGCGCTCGTCCACCACGCGAACATCGTTGCACCCCGCCCGGGGCAGTAGCCTCCAGCCGTGCCGTCTTCGGGCTCGGGTGCGCCGTCCGCCGCTGCCGAGGCCCCCGGCTCGACCCGGGGGAGCAGGCTCGGCCTCGTCCGGTTCGTGCGGACCGGGGGCTTCCGGCGGCTGTTGGGTGTGCGCTTCGCCACGCAGTGGGGCGACGGCATGTTCCAGGCCGCCCTGGGTGGCGCCGTGCTGTTCAACCCCGAGCGGCAGGCCGACCCGCTGGCCGTCGCGGCCGGGCTCGCCGTGCTGCTGCTGCCGTACTCGCTCGTCGGGCCGTTCGCGGCGGCGCTCATCGACCGCTGGGACCGCAGGCGGGTCCTGCTGGGCGCGAGCCTCGTCCGGGCGGTGCTCGTGGTGGTCGTCGCGGCGGTGGTCCTGTCCGGCGGGGCGGGCCTCGCGCTCTACCTGCCGGCGCTCGCGGCGGCCGGGGTGAACCGGTTCGTGCTCGCCGCGCTGTCGGTCGCGCTGCCCCACGTCGTGCCGCGGCAGCACCTGGTGGAGGCCAACACCTTCGCCGTGACGGCAGGCGCCGCGGTGGCCGCCGTCGGTGGGGCGAGCGCGATCGGGTTGCGCGAGCTCGTCGGCACGGGCGACGCGGGATCGGGCGTGGTGACCCTGGTCGGCGTCGCGGGGTCGCTCACGGCCGCGGTCGTCGCCGCGGGCTTCCGGCGCAGGCAGCTCGGCCCCGACCGCACCGACGGGCGCCGGTCCACGATCGCGAGCGTCCTGCACGGGTTCTCCGACGGGGCGCGGGCCACGATCGCCACCCCGTCGGTCGCGGGCGCGTTCCTGGCGCTCGGGACGCACCGGCTCGCGTTCGGCGTCTCGACGCTGCTCACGCTGCTGCTGTTCCGCTACGCGTTCACCGACGCGGGCCCGCTCCGCGCTGGCATGGCCGGCCTCGGCGAGGCCGTCGTGCTCGCCGCGGCCGGGCTGGGCGCGGCCGCCGTGGTCACGCCGTGGATGGTGCGCCGGTGGGGGCGGCCGCGCACGGTGCGGGTGTCGCTCGTCGTCGCCACACTCGCCCAGCTCACGCTCGCGGCCCTGCTGTCGCTGCCGATCGTGATGGTGGCGGCGTTCGTCCTGGGTCTCACCGGGCAGGTCGTCAAGCTCTGCGCCGACGCCGCCGTGCAGGCCGAGGTCGGCGACGAGGTGCTCGGGCGCGTGTTCGCCCTCTACGACATCGTGTTCAACGTCGGCTACGTGCTGGCCGTGGCGTGCGCCGCCCTGCTCAGCCCGCCGGACGGGGCGGCGCCGTGGCTGTTCGGCAGCGCCGCCGTGCTGTACGTGGTCGGCCTCGCGGGGCACGACCTGCAGCTGCGCCGGGCCCGCAGGCGCGCGGCGGCCTGACCGTCAGGCCAGGCCGTTCTCCGCAGCCCACCGGCGCAGCTCGGCCTCGGCCTCCTCGCGGGGGAGCGGCCCGCGTTCCATGCGCAGCGCCAGCATGTGCTTGTAGGCCTTGCCCACCAGCGGGCCGGGCGGGATGCCCAGGATCTCCATGATCTCGTTGCCGTTCAGGTCCGGGCGGATGGCGTCGAGCGCCTCCTTCTCGCGCAGGCGGGCGATCCGCTCCTCGAGGGAGTCGTAGTTGCGCTGCAGCGCGGCGGCCCGGCGGCGGTTGCGGGTGGTGCAGTCCGATCGCACGAGCTTGTGCAGCCGGTCCAGCAGCGGGCCCGCGTCGGTGACGTAGCGGCGGACCGCGGAGTCGGTCCACTCGCCGCCCGAGTACCCGTGGAAGCGCAGGTGCAGGAACACCAGCTTCGAGACGTCGTCGACGATCGCCTTCGGGTACTTCAGCTCGCGCAGCCGCTTGCGCACCATCTTCGCCCCGACCACCTCGTGGTGGTGGAAGCTCACGCGCCCGTCGGGCTCCTTGCGTCGCGTCGCGGGCTTGCCGACGTCGTGCAGCAGGGCGGCGAGCCGCAGCACGAGGTCCGGCCCCTCGGTCTCGCGGTCGATCGCCTGCTCCATGACGACGAGCGAGTGCGTGTAGACGTCCTTGTGCTGCATGTGCTCGTCGATGGCGAGCCGCATGGCGGGGACCTCGGGGAGCACCTGCTCGCACAGGCCGGTGTCGACCATCAGCTCGATCGCCCGGCGCGGGTGCTTGCCGAGGATCAGCTTCGTGAGCTCGGCCTGTACGCGCTCGCGGGTGATGCGCGAGAGCTCGCCCGCCATATTCGTCATGGCGACGACAACCCGCTCGCTCGGGGTGAGGCCGAGCTGCGAGACGAACCGGGCGGCGCGCAGCATCCGCAGCGGGTCGTCGGCGAAGGAGTCTTCGGGCGCCGTCGGCGTGTCGAGGACGCCCGCGGCCAGCGCGGCGAGCCCGCCGTGCGGGTCGACGAAGCGCCGCTGCGACCCGGTGAGCTCGACCGCCATCGCGTTCACCGTGAAGTCGCGCCGGACCAGGTCGTCCTCGATCGACTCGCCGAAGCTCACGACCGGCTTGCGCGAGACCCGGTCGTAGGCGTCGGCGCGGAACGTCGTGATCTCGACGGTGGTGTCGCCGACGCGGGCGCCGACGGTGCCGAAGTCGATGCCGGTGTCCCACACGGCGTCGCTCCAGCCGCGCAGGACGCGGAGGATCTCCTCCGGCCGGGCGTCGGTGGTGAAGTCGAGGTCGGACACATCGCGGCCGAGCAGGGCGTCGCGGACGCTGCCGCCCACGAGGTAGAGCCGGTGGCCCGCATCGGCGAACCGGGCGGCGAGCTGCTCGGCGACCGGGCCGATCGTGACCATCTGCACAACCGCATTTTCCTGGGCTCGCAGGAGTTCGGCAGGTGCGGCGCCGGAGGCCGTGGCGGGTGCAGACACGGCGAGCCAGTCTATGCGTCCCCCGTCCGGGCGGCGACGAGGATGTGGCGAGGTCGCTACCGGCCCGGTCACCGTCGGTAGCGAGCCGGGGACCGACGGACACGGCGCACGGCTCGTGGCGGCGTTCACCGCCCATCGCTCGTTACGATCGCCACATGTCTTCATCCCGCGGCCGCTCCGGGGGGCGTCGCGGGGGCAGGTCGGTCGAACGCCGCAGGCGGCTGCGCACGGTCGACGAGACGTCGGCGGGCGGGCTCATCGTCGACCACGCCACGGGCGCAGCCGCGATCATCGGCCGCCTCGACCGCAAGGGACGACTGCTGTGGTCGCTGCCGAAGGGCCACATCGAGCCGGGGGAGACGGCCGAGGAGGCGGCGGTGCGCGAGGTCGAGGAGGAGACCGGCATCATCGGCCGTGTGGTCGCACCGCTCGGCACGATCGACTTCTGGTTCGTCGCCGAGGACCGCCGCGTCCACAAGACCGTGCACCACTTCCTGCTGCAGGCGCTCGGCGGCGAGCTGTCCGACGACGACGTCGAGGTCGCCGAGGTGGCGTGGGTCCCGCTCGAGGAGCTCGAGCAGCGCCTCGCCTACGCCGACGAACGCCGTTTGATCAGGAGAGCCACCGAGCTGCTGGAGGAGACCGCGTGAAGCCGGTCGCGACGCTCGTCGCGATCACCCTGCTGGCGCTGGCCGGGCTGTTCGGCACCGGTCCGGTCGCCGGCGCGGCCGCGGAGCCCTCGGCGGCGGGGCAGCGGGCGGCGGACGGCCCGCTGCGGCTGGACCTCACGGACATGTCCCCCCGGGTGGTCGCGGCGGGCGGCCCGCGCGACCTCGTGGTGGCCGGCACGATCACCAACACCGGCGACGTGCCGGTGCACGACCTGCTCATCCGGGTGCAGCGCGGCGACCCGCTCCAGTCGGAGGGCGCGCTGCGCGACGCGCTGGACGGCACCGCGCGCACCGACGCGATCACACCGCAGTTCATGCCGCTCCCGGGCGAGCTCGCGCCCGGTGAGCAGATGCCGGTGCGGCTCACGCTGCCGCTGCGGGGAGCGCCGGAGACGAGCCTCGCGCTCGAGTCCACCGGTGTGCACGAGCTGCTCGTCAACGTCAACGGGTCGCCGGGGGACGGGCCGCGCGCCCGGCTCGACGCGGCGCGGGTGCTGCTGCCGGTGCTGTCGCTGCCGCCCGACCCGGAGGCCCCCGACGAGGTGCCCCAGGCCACCACCGGGGGCGCGACGCCGTTCGCGATGCTGGTGCCGATCACGGACGTGCCGCGCAGGCTCGCGACCGTCCCCGGCGAGCCGACCCTGCTCACCGACGACGAGCTGGCCACCTCGTTCACCCCCGAGGGACGCCTCGGCGGCGTGGTGGGCGCGCTCGCCCGCAACGCCCCCGAGGGCTCCCGGGTGCGGGAGGCGACGTGCCTCGCGATCGACCCGGACCTGGTGCAGACCGCCGCGCTGATGAGCAGCTCGGACGGCTACCAGGTCCTCGGCCCGGACGGCGCGCCGGTGCCGGGCGCGGGCGGGGCGGCCGCGGCTCAATGGCTCCAGCAGCTCGCCTCGGTGGCGCGCACCGGCTGCGTGGTGGCCCTGCCCTTCGCCGACGCCGACCTCGTCGCCCTCACCCGCGCCGGCCTGACCGACCTCGCCGAACGCGCGATCACCGAGGGGCGGCAGGTGCTGCAGGAGATCCTCCAGGCGCCGGTGGTCCCGGACGTGACGTGGCCGGTCGAGGGCGCCGTCGACGAGGCGACGCTCGCGCTGGCGGCGCGCGCGGGCGGGCGGTCGCTGCTGCTGTCGGCGGACGCCGTCGAGCAGCGCCGCGCGACGGGGGACGCGGGCGTGTTGCCGATCGCGGGTGGGCAGCGCACCCAGTTCGCGGTGCTCACCGACCCGCTCCTCACCCGGGCCGCCGCCGGCCTCCCGGACGCGCCGGGAGGCGACCTCGGCGCGATGCGACGCAGCTCGGCGTCGTCGGCGAGCCCCGCGGGCACCTCGAGCCCGCTGTCCACGCAGGACCTCATCGGGGCGCTCGCGTTCCGCACGCAGGACCCGGAGGACATCGCCGAGCGCGCGAGCGGTCCGCTCGTGCTCGCCCCACCGCACCAGTGGATCGCGGGCGGCGCCGCCACCGAGGCGCTGCTCGGCGCCGTGGACCAGCTGCTCGACGTCGGGCGGATCGTGCCGCAAGCCCTCGACGACCTGCTCGCCGTCGGGCCGCCGACGGGCACGGCCGCCCTGCCGATCACCTACCCGCTGCACGTCGGCGCGCGCGAGGTGACCGGGCCCGCCATCGACCGGGTCCGCGCCACCTCGGCGGCCATCGAGGACCTCGCCACCGCCGCCGTGCCGAACTCCGAGGTCGGCGTCAGCCCCGAGGAGGCGTTCACCCCCCTGCGGCGCGGCCTGCTGCGCCCGGTGTCGGCGGCGTGGCGCGCCCGGCCCGAGGCGGCCGAGGCCGCGGCCGAGGAGCTCGCCGACCGGGTGGCCGCGCTCAGGGGTTCCATCCGCGTGCTCGAGCCGCCCGGCCCCTACTCGCTCGGCACGTCCGACGCGCCGCTGCTCATCACCGTGGCCAACGGCCTCCCGGTCACCGTGCGGGTGAACGTGGACATCCTGCCGTCGTCCGGCCTGCGGGTCGCCCCGATCGAACCCCAGGAGGTGCCGCCGCTGGGCAGGCGCCAGGTGCGGGTGAGCGCGCAGGTGACCCGGTCCGGCCAGTTCAGCGTCCAGGCGACGGTGCGGACGCCCGGCGGCGAGCTGCTCGGGCAGCCGAGCCGGTTGCGGGTCCGCTCCACCGCCTACGGCACCATCACGGTGTGGCTGACGGCGAGCGCGGGCATCCTGCTGGTGGTGCTGGCCGGCCGCAGGATCGTGCGCCGAATCCGTGGGGAGCCGCCGAACGGACGGCCCGGCTCGGCCCCGCCGCCCAGCCCTCCGGACCGCCCGACCGACCCGCGCGCCCCCCACGCGGGGGAGGCGTTCCCCGACCCGAACGCCGTCACGGACCGCCTCCCGGCGGTCCCGCCGCCGGGCCACCGCCGCCCGCCCGGCCCCCCGCGCGTCCCGAGCCCGTGACCGACCCGGCGCCGGACGACGCGGTCACCGAACGGATCCCGGTCGTGCCGGCGTCGCAGCCGCGGTCCGAACCGTCGCTGGGCCGGTCCAGCAGCCTGATGGCGCTGGGCAGCCTGGCCAGCCGGATCACCGGGTTCCTGCGGCAGGTCGCGCTGTTCACGGTGCTCGGCGCCACCGTGCTCAACGACTCCTACACGCTGTCGAACACGCTGCCGAACATCGTCTACGAGCTGCTCATCGGCGGCGCGCTCAGCAGCATGATGATCCCGCTGCTGGTGCGGGCGCAGCGCGAGGACCCCGACGGCGGCGAGGCCTACACCCGCAAGCTGATCACGATCACCGGCGCGGCGCTGCTGCTCGCCACGGCGGCGGGCATGCTAGCCGCCCCGCTGCTGACCCGGCTCTACCTGGGCGGGCAGACCAGCAGCACGGCCGACCCCGAGCTCGCCACGACGCTCGCCTACATGCTCCTGCCCCAGGTCTTCTTCTACGGCCTGGGCGCGGTGCTCGGCGCGGTGCTCAACAGCCGCGGCTCGTTCGGGGCGTTCGGCTGGGCGCCGGTGCTGAACAACGTCGTGGTGCTCGGCGTCGTCGGCGTCTACCTCGTGGTGCCGGAGGGCGCCCGCCTGCTCGTGCTCGGCCTCGGCACGACGCTGGGGATCGCCGCCCAGACCCTCGTGCTGCTGCCCGCGGCGCGGCGCGTCGGCTTCCGGTACCGCCCACTGTGGGGTTGGGACCCACGCCTGACCAAAGCGGCAGGTCTCGGCGCGTGGGCCGTGGTCTACGTCCTGATCGGACAGGCAGGTCTGATCGTCACCACCCGGGTGGCGACCTCCGCCGACGCGGGCGCCTTCGCGATCTACACGAACGCGTGGCTCCTGCTGCAGGTGCCCTACGGCGTCCTCGGGGTCTCGCTGCTCACCGCGCTGATGCCGCGCATGTCGCGGGCCGCGGCCGAGGGCCGCACCGCGGACGTGGCCGCCGACCTGGGGCTGGGCGGCAGGCTCGCCTCGGTGCTGCTGGTGCCGATCTCGGTGTTGCTCACGGTGTTCGGCACCGCGGTCGGGGTCGCGCTGTTCGGCCTGAGGTCGGGCAACCTCGACGGCGCCGGCCGGCTCGGCGCGGCCCTCGCGGTGTCGGCGTTCGGGCTGCTCCCGTTCGCCTTCACGATGCTGCAGGCCCGCGTGTTCTACGCGCTCACCGCGCACCGCACGGCGACGTTCGTGCAGCTCTGCGTGGTGGCCACCAAGATCCCGCTGATGCTCGCCTGCCCGGCGCTGTTGGCACCGGAGGACGTCGTGCTCGGCCTCGCGGCCGCCAACAGCGCCTCGTTCGTGGTGGGCGCGGTGATCGGCCAGCTGATCCTCCGGCGGATGCTCGGCAGCGTCCCGACCGCGTCCGTGCTCGCCACCGCGGGCCGCAGCGCGATCGCCGCCGCAGTGGGCGTGCTGCTCGCCGCGGGGATCGTCGCGCTGCTCGCCGCGGGCCCGCTCGCCGGGCTCGCCCCGCTGCCCCGGGCGTGGGTCGAGCTGGGGGTCGCGGTCGTGGTCGGCGGACCGGTAACGGTGCTGGTCATGCGGCTGATAGGCATAAGTGAGGTCCAGGTCGTGATGGACCGACTCGAACGGCTCGTCGACAGGGGGAAGTCTCAGCGCGGCGCACGCCGCTGACGTAGGCTTTCCCACGGGCGAGGTGTGGTTCGCGATTGCCGGGGAGGGCGGAGCGGTGAGTGAGTTGGCGAGCCCACCGTCCGGTGCGGCCGCGCCCGGGGAGTCGACCGAGGAGGCGGCTGCTCCGGTGGACACCTCACCCCACGTGCCCGAGCAGCAACGCGCCGACGACCGGGCCGCCGCGGTCGCCGACCTGCCCACCGCGCCCGCGGTCCCGCCGGTGCCCTCGGGCACCATCGCGGGCAGCCTGCTGGCCAGCCGCTACCGGCTGCGCACCCGCGTCGGCACCGACCCCGCCGCCTGCGCGGAGTTCTGGCGGGCCGAGGACACGATCCTGCGCCGCGACGTCGCCGTCACCGTGCTGCGGCGGCCCGCGCCCGACGCGGTGTTCGACGACGGGCTCTCCGCCGTGGCGCGCGCCGAGCAGATGGTGGTGCGCACGCTGCGGTCCGGCAGCTTCGAGCACAGCGGGTGCGCCCGGCTGCTCGACGTGCTCACGCCCGGCGCCGCCAGCCTCCCGGAGGACGTACTGGGCGCCGCGGTCACCGAGTGGGTGCCCGGCCGCAGCCTCGGCGAGGTGGTGGCCGACGGCCTGATCAAGCCGCTCGCCGCGGCCCGCGCCGTCGTCCCGCTGGCCGAGGCCGCCGAGGCGGCCCATCGGCACGGGCTCGTCCTCGGCTGCGACCACCCGCAGCGCGTCCGGATCACCCCGGACGGGCGCGCGCAGCTCTGCTTCGCGCTGCCCCGCTCGAACGTCACGCCGGCCGACGACGTCCGCGGCCTCGGCGCCGTGCTCTACACGCTGCTGACCAGCCGCTGGCCGCTGTCGCCCGCGGACGCCGCCCGCGCGGGCCTCGCCGCGGCCGAACGCACCGAGGGCGGGGCGCTGCTGCCGCCGTCGGAGGTGCGGCCGGGCGTCCCGGTCGAGCTCGACACGCTGACCCAGGGCACCCTCGGCCCCGACGGCGTCCCGGGCCACGTCCACACCGCCGCCGCGGTGCAGCGCCTGCTCACCGAGGTGGTCGCCGAGGACGACCGGATGGCCCTCTTCCCGCCCGCCGACGACGGCGTTCCCTCTTCGCCCGAGGACGTGTGGCAGGACCGGGGCCACGCGGTCACCCCGCCCGACCCGCAGCGCCGCCGGAAGATGACCATCGCGCTCACCTCGCTCGGCGCCGCGGTGCTCATGGTCCTCGGCTACCTGGGCGTGCAGCTGGGCGACATGTTCGTCGACAGCGGTGGGCCGCCCATCGTCGTCGAGGGCGAGCCGGTGCAGCCCGAGCCGGGCCAGGCGCAGATCGTGCCGCTGCCCGCGGCGCCGATCGTCGGCGGCGTCAACGTCGAGGTCTACGACCAGGGCGGCGACCCCGACAACGCCGAGCGGGCCACCCGGGTCATCGACCGCGACCCGGCCACCGGCTGGAACACCTCGACCTACTACCAGCAGTTCCCGGCGTACCGGCCCGGCATCGGGATCATGGTGTCCTTCGCGTCGGCGGTGCAGCTGTCCGATCTCACGATCGTGTCGCAGAGCCGGGGCACCGTCGTCGAGATCCGCTCGGCCCCGTCGGCCGACGCCCCGCTCGCGGAGACGGAGAAGATCACCGAGGTCACCCTCGAGGGCGGTCGCACGCCGGTGTCGCTCGCCGGGAGCCAGCCCGTCGAGCACGTGCTGCTGTGGATCACCAAGCTGTCCGAGCGCGACGGGGGCTACGGCAGCGAGATCAACGAGATCGAGTTCCGCCGCGCCGGGGCCTGAGCCCGCGACTTCTGCGAAACGCCCACGGGAACGGGGCCTTGCGGCCTAGTGTCCGATCATGGGCGGGCGAAGCGACGCGGAGCTGCTCGCCGCGCACCGGGCGGGCGACCCGCGCGCGTTCGCCGAGCTGGACGCCCGGTACCGGAAGCGGCTGTGGGGGATCGCCCTGCGCACCCTCGGCCACCCCGAGGACGCCGCCGACGTCGTGCAGGAGACCCTGCTCGCCGCGTTCCGGCGGGCCGACGGCTACCGGGGCGACGCGTCGGTGCGGACGTGGCTGCACCGGATCCTGGTCAACGCCTGCATCGACCGGATCCGAAGGGAGAACCGCCACCGCACCGTCCCGCTCCCCGAGGCCGAGCCGCGGGAGCGGGGAGCGGACGTGGCGTCGGACGTCGTCACCCGGCTGTCGGTCGACGCCGCGCTCGCCGAGCTGCCCGCCCACCAGCGGGTGGCGGTGGTGCTCGTGGACGTGCACGGTTGGCCGGTCGAGGAGGTCGCCCAGGTCCTGGAGGTGCCGGTCGGCACGGTGAAGAGCCGGTGCGCCCGCGCCCGGCTCCGGCTGGGCGCGCTGCTGGGCCACGTGCGGGAGGAGGAGCGGTGACCGACCGAACCGAACGCCCCGCCCTGCCCGCCGAGCTGCTGGCCGACCTCGACGCGGGCCTGCTCGACCCCGAGCGCGCGGCCGAGGTGCGGGAGGCGGCGGCCCGGGACGCCGACGCCACGGCCGTGCTCGCCGGCCTCGCCGCGACCCGGGCCGAGCTCGCCGGGCTGGCCGACCCCCCGCTTCCCGCGAGGTACGCGGCCCGGTGGGACGCCGCCCTGGCCGCGGAGGCCGCCGCCCGCCCGAGCCGGCGGTCCCGGCGCCGGCGGGTGCGGCCGGCGCTCGTCGCGGCGGCCGTGCTCGCGGCCACCCTCGTCGTGGGGCTGCTGTGGGGACCGCGCGAGGGGGAGCCGATCTCGCTCGACGGGGTGGACCCGGTGGCGGCGGGCCTCACCGTCCGCGGCGACTTCGACGTCGGCGACCTCGCCGACCCGGGCCGCAGGGCCGCCTGCCTGCGCGCCGTCGCCCCGCCCGGCGTGGATCCGCAGGCCCCGCTGCTGGGCGGCCGCGACGTCGTCACCGGTGGGCGGGACGGGGTGCTCCTGCTGCTCGCGGGCGGGGCGCGGGGGCGCCTGCACGTCGTGGTCGTCGCGCCCGGCTGCGGACCGGACGGCGGGGTGCTGCTCGAGGCGCGCACGATCGGCGGGTGAGCCCGCTCACGTGGCCGACGGGTCCCTCTGCGGTGGAATGCCCGTTGCTGGGAAGGTGTTGCACGGCCTGTAGGAGACGAGGGAGGACGCAACCCGTGAGCAGCGATCGAGCGAGCGACGTTCGCGAACTGATCATCGTCGGGTCGGGCCCGGCCGGCTACACCGCAGCCATCTACGCGGCACGTGCCCAGCTGCGCCCCCTCGTGTTCGAGGGCACCCAGTTCGGCGGTGCGCTCATGACCACCACCGAGGTCGAGAACTACCCCGGCTTCACCGACGGGATCATGGGCCCCGAGCTGATGGAGCAGATGCGCGGCCAGGCCAAGCGCTTCGGCGCCGAGCTGCGGGCCGAGGACGTGGAGGAGATCTCCCTCCAGGGCGAGGTCAAGTCGGTGGTGGCCAACGGGGTCACCTACCGCTCTCGCGCGATCATCCTCGCGATGGGGGCCGCCGCCCGCTACCTGCACGTGCCCGGTGAGCAGGAACTGCTCGGGCGCGGCGTCAGCGCCTGCGCCACCTGCGACGGCTTCTTCTTCCGCGACAAGGACATCGCGGTGATCGGCGGCGGTGACTCGGCGATGGAGGAGGCGACCTTCCTCACCCGCTTCGCCCGCTCGGTCACGATCGTGCACCGCCGCGACGAGTTCCGCGCCTCGAAGATCATGCTCAAGCGGGCGCAGGACGACCCGAAGATGCGCTGGCGCACCAACGCCGAGGTCGTCGAGGTGCTGGGCGAGGGCAGCGTCTCCGGTTTGCGTCTTCGTGACACGAAGACCGGCGAGGAGTCGGTGCTCGAGGTCAGCGGCATGTTCGTCGCGATCGGCCACGACCCGCGCAGCGAGCTGGTCAAGGACCAGCTCGAGACCGACGAGAACGGTTACGTGAAGGTCCAGTCGCCGAGCACCCGCACCGCCATCCCGGGCGTGTTCGCCGCGGGCGACCTCGTCGACCGCGTCTACCGCCAGGCCATCACCGCCGCGGGCTCCGGGTGCGCCGCGGCCATCGACGCAGAGCGCTGGCTCGCCGAGGCCCCGGTGCCGAGCGAGTTGGTGGGCGGCGGGTACGGAACCGCGTCCGACGCGGTCGCGGCCGTCACCGCCTGAGCAAGGCAGCCAGAACCCGTCCGAGTTCGGGCAAGTTCCAGGGAACGGAGTACACATGGCCAACACCGTCGAGGTCACCGACGCCTCGTTCGAGAGCGCGGTCCTCAAGAGCGACAAGCCCGTCGTGGTCGACTTCTGGGCGACCTGGTGCGGGCCGTGCAAGATGGTCGCGCCCGTGCTCGACGAGATCGCGGCGGAGAACAAGGACAAGCTCACCGTCGCGAAGCTCGACATCGACGCCAACCCGGCCACCGCCCGGGACTACCAGGTGATGTCGATCCCCACGATGATCGTCTTCAAGGACGGCAAGCCGGTGAAGCAGATCGTCGGTGCCAAGCCGAAGTCGGCTCTGCTGTCCGACCTGGCCGACTACCTCGCCTGACCCGAGATCAGGCGCCGAAGCCCCGCCTCCGCTTCCCGGGGGCGGGGCTTCGTTCGTCGTGCGGCTTATCACGACACGAACACGGACGGACACGGCCCGCTGTCCGCGAGCCGCCCCCGGGCAGGGCAGAATGGTCCCTGGATCCGGATCGGGGGCGGGCGGTCCGAGCACGGGAAGCCACGACAGCGAGCGAGGGGTGCATGCAGCTGCTGCGCCGAGGTGACAGCGGTCCGGGTGTCGTCGAGATCCGGTCCACGCTGCGACGGTTCGGTCTGCTGCCCGAGACCGCCGCGAACGGGTCCCGCGAGGACTTCTTCGACGAAGAGGTCGAGCAGGCCGTCCGCGCGTTCCAGCAACAGCGGGGCCTCATCACCGACGGGATCGTGGGCCCCGCCACCTACCGCGCGCTGCGCGAGGCGGGCTGGCGCCTGGGCGACCGGATGCTCGCCTACATGGTCTCGTCGCCGATGAGCGGCGACGACGTCGTCGCGCTGCAGGAGCGCCTCCTCGAGCTCGGCTACGACCCCGGGCGCCCGAACGGGGTGTTCGACGAGCAGACCGAGGCGGCGCTCAAGAAGTTCCAGCGCGAGTACGGCCTCGTGCCCGACGGCCTGTGCGGGCCGGCCACCCTCCGGTCGCTGCGCCAACTCGGCCGGAAGGTCACCGGCGGCCGGCCCCGGCTGCTGCGCGAGCAGGAGCACCTGCGCCAGGCCGGGCCCCGCTTGCGCGGCAAGCGCATCGTGGTCGACCCGGGCCACGGCGGGCCGGACCGCGGCGTCGTCGTGGCGGGGGTCGCCGAGGCCGACATCGTGTGGGACATGGCCCGCCGGCTCGTCGGCCGGATGGCCGCCACCGGCATGGACGCCATGCTGTCGCGGCAGGAGGACACCTGCCCCACCGAGGCCGAGCGGGCCGCGTTCGCCAACCGCGCCGACGCCGACCTGGTGCTGTCGCTGCACACCGACGCCAACTCGAGCATGCAGGCCCAGGGCCTGGCCACGTTCCACTTCGGCAACGGGTCCGGCGCCACCTCCACGGTGGGGGAGGCGCTCGCCGGCTTCATCCACCGCGAACTGCTCATCCGCACCGGCATGTACGACTGCCGCATCCAGGCCCGCACGTGGGAGCTGCTGCGGCTCACGCGGATGCCTGCGGTGCGTGTCGAGATCGGCTACCTCACCAACATCGGCGACCGGCGCAGGCTGCTCGACCCGGTGTTCCGCGACATCGTCGCCGAGGGCATCCTCGTGGCGGTGAAGCGGCTGTACCTGCTCGGCAAGGACGACCAGCCGACCGGGACGTTCACCTTCTCCGACGTGCTCGCCCGCGAGCTGGAGCGGAACGAGGCCCAGGCCATCTGAGAGCCGTCCGACCCCCGGGTTGCGCCCACGGGGTTCGGTGGCCCCTGCGCGGCCGTCAGTGGGGCGTACGGAGCGGCCTGAGCGGGCCGCAGACGGTCGCTCCGGACCGGGTGGGTACGGAACGGAGGGGCTCGGTGCGGGCACCGCCTGCCTGCATCGGGATCGTGATCGTGCCGATCAGCTGTTCCAGCGCCGCCTCGACGTCCTCCTTCCACGCCATCGCGGAGCGCAGCTCCATGCGCAGGCGCGGGAAGCGCGGGTGCGGGCGGATCGTCTTGAACCCGACGCGGCGGAGGAAGTCCGCGGGGATGAGGCAGCCCGGCTCGCTGCCCGGCCGCTGCTCGCCGAACACCTCGATGGCCTTGACGCCGCGGCGCGTCAGGTCGCGCACGACCGCCTGCGCCAGCATCCGGCCCAGGCCCTCACCGGAGAACTCCGGCAGGACCTGCATCGTGGTGAGCAGCACGGCGTCGGCGGACACCGGGCCGGTGGGCATCTCGGCGGCGCGCGGGACCGCGGACGGAGGAGCGTAGATCACGTAGCCGGCGGGCGCCCCGGCCATGTAGACGACGCGGCCGCACGACCCCCACTCGAGGAGCACCTCGGAGACCCAGGCCTCCTTCTCCAGCTCGGTGGAGCCGAAGTCGGCCGCCTGCTTGCCGAGTTTCTCCGACAGCTCCCAGAAGACGCACCGTCTGCACCGCTTGGGCAGATCATCCAGGTTGTCCAGGGTGAGCGCCGCCACATGCCAGGACAAACCAACCTCCGGGCGGCGAGGAGCCATCGCGAATTCGGACATACGGCGCCACTCGCCGCGCCGACCCGAAGACCATAGATCGATCCAGCCGGAAAGGACACCCCGCCTGCTGCGACCGGTGCCCCCACCACGACGATCGGTCGCAGGTTCCCCCATTCCGGCTATCGCGGCGACCGCGGCGGGCCGGTCGCGGCCACCCCATAGACTCGATCTGGGACTCAGAGAGGATCCGGGAGGTCCACCGTGCCGCAGCCCGCCACGCCCCCACCACCGTTCGACGCCACTCCTGCGGGTGCGGGGGCAGCAGCAGCGGCGGCGGGTGCGTCTCGGCCGGCCGTGGAGCGGTTCGCCGCCCGAACCGCCGGCATGACCGCCTCCGAGATCCGCGCGCTCTTCGCCGTCGCGAGCCGGCCGGAGGTGGTCTCCCTCGCCGGAGGCATGCCGAACCTCGCCGCCCTCCCGCTCGACGAGCTCGCCGCCGAGGTCGCCGACCTCGTCGCCCGCGAGGGGCAGGTCGCCCTGCAGTACGGCTCCGCCCAGGGCGTGCCCGCGCTGCGCGAGCAGATCTGCGAGGTGATGGCGCTCGAGGGCATCCGCGCCGACCCCGACGACGTCGTCGTCACCGTGGGCTCGCAGATGGCGCTCGACCTCGTCACGCGCATCTATTGCGACCCCGGCGACGTCGTGCTGGCCGAGGGGCCGTCCTACGTCGGCGCGCTCGGCAGCTTCGCCGCCTACCAGGCCCGCGTCGTCCACGTCGCGATGGATGAGCACGGCCTCGTGCCCGACCTGCTGCGCGAGGCGCTGCGGTCGCTCGCGGCCGAGGGGATCACACCGAAGTTCCTGTACACGATCCCGAACTTCCACAACCCCGCCGGCGTCACGCTGGCCGTCGAGCGCCGCACCGAGATCCTCGAGATCTGCGCCTCGTACGGCGTGGCCGTCGTGGAGGACAACCCGTACGGGCTGCTCGGCTTCAGCGGCCGCACGTACCCGGCGCTGCGGTCGTTCTCCCGCGACGTCGTGTACCTCGGGTCGTTCTCGAAGACCTTCGCGTCCGGGTTGCGCGTCGGCTGGGCCCTCGTGCCGCCCGCGGTGCGCGACCGCCTCGTGCTCGCCGCGGAGTCGGCGACGCTGTGCCCGCCGAGCTTCACGCAGATGCTCGTGTCGCGGTACCTCTCGGCGCACGACTGGCGCGCCCAGATCAAGACCTACACCGAGGCCTACCGCGAGCGGCGCGACGCCATGCTCGACGCTCTGGCGACGTACCTGCCCGAGGGTTGCACGTGGAACGTGCCGGACGGCGGCTTCTACGTGTGGCTCACCGTCCCGGAGGGCGTCGACACGAAGGCGATGCTGCCGCGGGCGGTCACGGCGCGCGTCGCGTACGCGTCCGGCACCGGCTTCTACGCCGACGGGTTCGGCAGCCGCCAGCTGCGGCTGTCCTACTGCTACCCGCCCCCGGAGCGCATCACCGAGGGCGTGCGGAGGCTGGCGGGCGTGCTCGAGGCCGAGCTCGACGTCCTGCGCACGTTCGGCAGCCCGGCCCGGCCCGCCGTGGGCAGCGGCCCACAGGCGCCGAGCCCGCACACCCCCTGATCCGGGCGGTACCGCAGAATGCCTCGGTGACTGATCGATCCGTGGCCGTCCTGGCCGGTGGGCTCTCCCACGAACGCGAGGTGTCCCTGCGGTCCGGTCGGCGGCTCGCCGCCGCCCTCCGGGAGTCCGGGGTGGACGTGCGGGAGTGGGACGTCGACAGCTCGCTCGTCACGCAGCTGCGCACCGACCCGCCGGACGCGGTCGTGATCGCGCTGCACGGGGGAGAGGGCGAGAACGGATCCGTGCAGGCGGTCCTGGAGCTGCTCGACGTCCCGTTCGTCGGCACGGCGGCGCAGGCGTGCCGACGGGCGTGGGACAAGCCGACGGCGAAGGCCGAGCTCGCCGGCGCCGGCCTCGACACGCCGGACTGGGTCGCGCTGCCGCACTCCACGTTCCGCGCGTTGGGGGCGCAAGCCGTCCTCGACGCGATGGTCGACCGCCTCGGCCTTCCCCTGATGCTGAAGCCCGACCAGGGCGGGTCGGCGTTGGGGGCGCAGGTCGTGACCGACCGGTCCGAGATGCCCGCGGCAATGGTCAGCTGCCTCGCGTACTCCGACACCGTGTTGGCCGAGCGCTTCGTGCGCGGCACCGAGGTCGCCGTCACGGTCGTGAACGACGGACCGGAACTGCGGGCGCTGCCCGCGGTGGAGATCGACGCGCGGGGCGGCGTCTACGACTACACCGCGCGCTACACGCCCGGCACCGTCGCCTTCCACTGCCCGGCGCGACTCGACGACGCCACCCAGGCCCGCCTTGCGGAGACCGCGCTCGCCGCGCACCGCCTCCTCGGCCTGCGCGACGTCTCCCGCATGGACGCAGTGGTCGACGAGGAGGGTCGGGTCCAGGTCCTCGAGGTGAACGTCTCCCCGGGGATCACGGAGACCTCCCTGCTCCCCATGGCGGTCCGAGCGGCGGGCATGGACCTGGGGCGGCTCTACTCCGCGCTCGTCGAGCGCGCGATCGCCCGCTCGCGTTTCACGTGAAACGTCCGCCCGCCCAGCGTTGTTTCACGTGGAACACCGCGAGAAGCGCTCGCGGTGTTCCACGTGAAACCCTCCCGATCCGACCGACCATCGAGTCGCCGGTCCACACGCGCCGCGTGTTCCACGTGAAACAACACGCCCGGACCCTCGCACCTGCGCCGCGGTGACCGCGTTCCACGTGAAACGAGCGCGACGACACCGCCGCACCGGCCACCCGCCCGCCACCCACGACCGAGCCGCCAACGGGTCGCGCTACCCCTGGGCATACCCGAGCGCACACCCGATCGACCGGCTGGCGCCCCCGCAGCCGGCGGCCGACGGCCGAGCGCGCGACCACCCGCAACGCCTACTCGGCGTGCGCCGCCGCTGCGCGGCCGACCGCCGATCCGTCACTCGGTCCCGACTCGCCTGCGCGCACCGCCAGCGGCCGTTTCACGTGGAACGCCACGACAGCGGAACTCACCCGACCAACCCGCCGCGACGCGGGCTCGTGTTTCACGTGAAACGGCGGCGCCCTCGTCACCCAGCCAAGGCGCAACAACGTGGTCGGACGACCGGCGGGGCTGGATCCCGAACAGTCCGATGCACCCGGAACCGAGCAGCTGCGCCCGACCGCGGAGGAGGTTCCAGCGGCAACTGGTCGGCCGTTCGGGGTGCGGTTCGGCGCCGCCGGTCGCGCCACACGCGACGGATGACGCGACCCCGGTGGGCGTGGCAAGCCGATCCCCCCGCGAGCAGGGTGGAGCCGCAGGCGTCGATCGGCCGGGCCATCCGGCGGGTCAGGGGCGCGGGTGCACGCCGGTTCAGCTCGGCGGTGTCGCGGTGCAGCTCGACCGGCAGCACCTGCGCGCCACCGCGCATGCCCGCCCCCCACCAGGTCGCCTTCCGACCGTCACCGACCGTTCGCCCGAGTCGATCCCACCACCAGCTCCCGACGTGTGCGTGGACGGCGGATGGCGGGGCGGGCACGGCAATGCCGGTTCAGCAAGGGCAGGCTCCTTCACGCCACCGCCACCCCACACGCCCGGCAGGTCGGAACCACACGAGCGCCCGACAAGGCGCCGGCGAGACGCAGAGCCACGGCACGCCGCGGCAGGCACGGTGTGACCTGGCCAGGCCACCCCGCCCACGAACCAGACACCAGCGGAACCCGCCGTGTCGGGGCTACGCGGCCGCCGGCGGCACCGGGCCGGCCTCGGATCCGATCTTGTGCGGGCCCTCGACGATCTTCGGCCGGCCGGTCGATCGAAAATCGGCCTCAGATGCCCGAGACCCGGCGCGACCCCCTTGCCGAGCCGATGACACGAACACATGCCCGCGAAGCCGCGAGCGTGGCGCACAGGGCGCCCTGAATCGGCCTCTGGCGGCCCGGGGGACGGCTCCTCGGGTCAGCCGTCGGAGCGTTCCATGAGCTTCGCGATCCGCTCGAGATCTTCGACCGAGCCGAACTCGACCACGATGCGCCCCTTGCGCTGCCCGAGCTCGACCTTCACGCGGGTGTCGAACGTGTCCGACAGCCGCTCGGCGAGGTCCTGCAGCCCGGGCGCTTGCATCGGCTTGCGCCGCGCCGGTTTGCGGCTGGGGGTCGCCCCCTCCCGCCGGAGGAGCACCACAGCTTCCTCCGTGGCCCGCACCGACATGCCCTCGGCGACGATGCGCGCCGCCAGCTCCTCCTGCTGGCCCGGGTCCTCCAGCCCGAGCAGCGCCCGCGCGTGCCCGGCGGACAGCACGCCGGCCGCGACCCTCCGCTGGACGGACACCGGCAGCTTCAGGAGGCGGATCGTGTTCGTGACGACGGGGCGGCTGCGCCCGAGCCGGTCGGCGAGCTCGGTCTGGGTGACGCCGAACTCGGCGAGCAGCTGCTCGTACGCCGCCGCCTCGTCGAGGGGGTTGAGCTGGACGCGGTGGATGTTCTCCAGCAGGGCGTCGCGCAGCATCTCGTCGTCGCCGGTGCGGCGGACGATCGCGGGGAGGCGGGTGAGGCCGGCGCGCTGCGCGGCCCGCCAGCGCCGCTCGCCCATGACGAGCTCGTAGGAACCAGGCCCGATCTCACGCACGACGATCGGCTGCAGGAGCCCGAACTCGCGGATGGAGTGCTCGAGCTCGGCGAGCGCCTCCTCGTCGAACTGGGTGCGCGGCTGCTTGGCGTTCGGCCGGATCGCCGAGATCTCGATCTCGCGGTAGACCGCACCGTCGACGGGGACCGGCTCCGCCTCGTCCGCGGGCGGCTCCGCGGCGCGCTGCTGGGTGGCGGAGGGGATCGCGGTACCGCCGGTGACCACGGACGCCGCCCGGCCGGCGACGCCGGGGGCCGTGGCCGGTCCGCCCTCGCCGTGGGCCGACGTGGTGGGGATGAGCGCGGCCAACCCGCGTCCGAGCCCGCCCTTCCGCTGCGGGGCGGCCTTCTGGGTGGTGGCGCGCGTCGGAGGCGCCTCGCGCTCTGGCATCGTCGGCTACCGCCCGTCCTGGTCCGGTGGCACGGGCATCGCCGCGCCACGCTCGGCGATCTCACGGGCCGCGTCGACGTAACTCATCGCGCCGCGCGAACCCGGGTCGTAGGCCAGCACCGTCTGGCTGTAGCCGGGCGCTTCGGAGACCTTGACGCTGCGCGGGATCACCGTCCGCAGCACCGTGGACCCGAAGTGGCTGCGCACCTCGCTGGTGACCTGGTCGGCGAGCTTGGTCCGCCCGTCGTACATGGTCAGCAGGATCGTCGAGACGTGCAGGCCGGTGTTGAGGTGCGCACGCACCAGGTCGATGTTGTTCAGCAGCTGGCCGAGCCCTTCCAGCGCGTAGTACTCGCACTGGATCGGGATCAGCACCTCGTTGGCGGCCACCAGCGCGTTGACCGTGAGCAGGCCGAGCGACGGCGGGCAGTCCACGAAGACGTAGTCCACGTCGAGCTCGTCGAGTGCCTCGCGGGAGAGCGCCTGGCGCAGCCGGTTCTCCCTGGCCACCATGCTGACGAGCTCGATCTCGGCGCCTGCCAGGTCGATCGTGGCCGGGACGCACAAGAGGTTCGGCGACGCCGTGCTCTGCGCGGCCGCCTCGGCCAGCCGGAGCTCACCGAGCAGGGCCTCGTACACCGACGGCGTGCCCAGCCGGTGGTCCACCCCGAGCGCGGTGCTCGCGTTGCCCTGCGGATCGAGATCGATCACGAGCACCCGGACCCCGTGCATCGCCAGCGCCGCCGCCAGGTTCACCGTGCTGGTGGTCTTGCCGACGCCGCCTTTCTGGTTGGCGACGGTGATGATGCGGCGGTGCGACGGACGCGGCATCTTGTACCGGTCCGGGTGGAGCACCCGGGCGGCCCGCTCCGCCTCCTCCGCGATCGGCGTCCACACCGGCGTTTCACGTGAAACATGGTCAGGGGAGATCTCGTACTGGGACACCTTGAACGTCACGCCCGCCCTCTCCTGCGCCTCGTGCGGACCGGGGCACCGGCCTCCCGCTCGACGACGACCACCGTGCTCGGCGGGTCGATGATCCCCGACCCGCAGCGTTCGATGCGGGGAGCCCCGCCGCCGAGCCGTCGCACGGCCGCCGAGTCCCGCCGCACCTCGTCCGCCGCCGCTGCACCCTTGATCGCGAGCATCCGCCCGCCCGGCCGGAGCAGCGGCAGGCACCAGCCGGCGAGACGGGCCAGCGGCGCGACGGCACGAGCGGTCACCACGTCGGCTCCCTCCCATCGCCGCCGCACGTCATCTTCCTCGGCCCGGCCCCGCTCCACCTCGACCGCCACGCCGAGATCGGAGATCACTTCGCGCAACCACTCGACTCGACGAGCGAGCGGCTCCACGAGCACGACGCGGGCGCTGGGCAGGGCCAGTGCCAACGGTATCCCGGGAAGGCCCGCGCCCGAACCCACGTCGACCACACGCGCGCCATCCGGCACCAGGTCGGCGACGACCGCGCAGTTGAGGATGTGCCGCTCCCACACCCGATCCGCCTCGCGCGGACCGAGCAGCCCGCGCTCGATCCCGGACGTGACGAGGTGCTCGGCGTACCGCTTCGCGAGCGGGAGCCGATCACCGAAGACGAGACCGTCCCGGTCCACGTCCGCGGGGCCGGTGGCGGTCCCGGTGGGGTCAGGCACTGCGGAAGATGACGACCTGCCGGCGCGGCTCCTCGCCCTCGCTCTCGCTCGACACACCCTTGATCTTCGCGACCGCGTCGTGCACGACCTTGCGCTCGAACGGGGTCATCGGGCGCAGCCGCACCGACTGACCGGTCTCGAGCACCTCCTTGGCCGTGCGCGTGCCGAGGGCGGTCAGCTCGGCGCGGCGGTTCTTGCGCCAGCCCGCGATGTCGAGCATCAACCGGCTGCGGTTCCCCGAGGCCTGCTGCACGGCGAGCCGGGTCAGCTCCTGCAGCGCCTCCAGCACCGCGCCCCGCTCCCCGACGAGCTTGTCGAGGTCGTCCCCGCCGTCGATGCTGACGACCGCCCGACCCGCCTCGACGTTCATCTCGAGGTCGCCGTCGTAGTCCAGGATGTCGAGCAGTTCCTCGAGGTAGTCGGCCGCGATGTCGCCCTCACGCATCAGCTGGTCCGAGGTCGAGCTCGGCCCGTCCTGCGCAGTCTTCGGCACGATGCGTCTCCTCTCTGAACGTGCGACGCGCCCGGTGCCCCGGGACGCGCCGCTGCGGCCGCTGGGGGGCGACCGCGAATGGCTCGTGGGTCAGCGGCGCTTGCGCGGGCGGCGCGCCGGCGGCCGCTGGCCGCCTCCGCTGCGCGCTCCGCGCTCCGCACCGCCGACGCTCTTACCCGCGCCGTTGCCGGAGGAGGTGTCCTTCGGCTCGCCGGCACGAGGAGCGCCGTTCGCACCGGAACCGGTGGGCTTGCGCGTGATCGGCTTGGCCCCCGGCCGCTTCGCTGGCTGCTTCGGCTCGTCGGACTGCCCCTGCGCGCGCACGGGCTTCTGGCCGGGGCGCGGGGCCCGCGCCTTCTGGACGGCCGCCTGCTGCTCCTTCTTGGCGCTCTCCTCCGCGTCGATCTTGCGGTACACGACGTACTGCTGACCGAGCGTCCAGAGGTTGTTCGACACCCAGTAGAGGAGAACGGCGAGCGGCAGGAACGGTGCACCGACGACGACGCCGATCGGGAACACGTAGAGCATCAGCCGGTTCATGATCGCGGTCTGCGGGTTCTCGGCCTGCGCCGCGGTCTGCCGGGCCACCGAGTGCCGCGCCGTGATGTGGGTGAAGATGCCCGCCGCGATCATCAGCGGGATCATCACGATCAGCATCGAGGTGATCGACGTCCCGGCGGCGTTCAGGACCTCCTCGCCCTGCAGCACCCAGTTGCCCAGCTTCGCCCCGAACAGGTCGGAGCGGTTGAAGGACTCGACGTCCTCCTGGCCGAAGAAGTAGTTCTCGGTGCGCGGCTGGCCGTTGCTCAGGACCGGGTTGAACTCGCGCAGCACGTGGAAGAGGCCGATGAACACCGGCACCTGCACAAGGACCGGGAGGCAGCCGCCGAGCGGGTTGACGCCGTGCTCCCGCTGGAGCCGCTGCATCTCCTCGGCCTGCTTCTGCCGGTCGTTGGCGTACTTCTTCCGGATCTTCGCGATCTCCGGCTGGAACTCCTGCATCCGCCGCATCGAGCGGACCTGGTGCACGAACGGCTTGTACAGGATCGCGCGGAGCGTGAAGACCAGGAACATCACCGACAGCGCCCACGCGACGCCGCTGTCCGGTCCGAGGAGGAAGCCCCAGACCTCGTGCCAGACCCAGAGGATGAAGGAGACCGGGTAGTAGATGAAGTTCAGCACGGGGCTTGCTCCTCGATGTTCTTCCGGGCCGGGCGGGTGCGGCGCGGCGGCACCGGGTCGACCCCGCCAGGGTGCCATGGTGCGCAGCGGACCAACCGCCGAACCGTGAGCCACGACCCGACCAGCAGCCCGTGCACCTGGAGCGCCTCGATCGCGTACGCGCTGCAGGTGGGGTAGAAGCGGCAGGTCGGGGGGAGCCCGGGGGAGATCCAGCGCTGGTAGCCGCGCAGGAGTGCGACGGGCAGCCGGGTCAGGGGGGAGCGCCGGTCGTCACCCACGGCAGCTTCCCCCCGCCTTCCGCAGGACGCCGCGGAGGCAGGCGTCGAGGTCGTCGCCGAGCTCGGCCGACGAGGCGTCGGCGGCGGGCGGCAACGCCCTGACCACGACCATCGCCGTCTCGGGCAGCTCGCGCAGCCGCGGCGCGAGGAGGTGGCGCAGCCGGCGGCTCACCCGGTGCCGAACCACGGATCCGCCCACGGCCTTGCTCACGATGAGCCCGGCGCGCGGGCCGCCACGGGCTGCGGAGCAGTGCATGTGGACCACGAGCCTGCTCCGGCCGCTGCGCCGCCCTCGCTTGAGGACCGCGGCGAACTCGTCCCGGCGCGTGAGCCGGGACCTGGCCGGCAGCACCGGGCCCGCCTGATCAGGCGGAGAGCCGCTGGCGGCCCTTGGCACGGCGGGCCGCGATGATGGCGCGCCCGGCGCGGGTGCGCATGCGCAGCCTGAAGCCGTGCGTGCGGGCCCGGCGGCGGTTGTTGGGCTGGAAGGTGCGCTTGCCCTTGCTCACGGTCGGCTCTCCTGGTCGACGGCGATGCGGGGCAGGCCGTCGCTGATCATCATTCGGGTGGTTCGGACAGTGGTGCTTCGGCGCCCGCGTGGGTCGGGCGCGGCACCAGGCGAACCAGGGCAGCACACGACCCGCATGCGCGGGCACGCTTGCTGCCAGGGTACATGGCGGGTGTGCCGACATCGTCCCGCGGGGGATGCGCACCGGCGGCGACGCGGGGCTCGGGAGCAGGCGGCGTGGCCTCGCCCCGGGGGGAGCAACGCGCGTCACACCCGATCATCCCCTTGCCCGATTGCGTGACCCGGGCGGCTTGTGGCAGCGGCCCGACGTTGTTAGCGTGCCTCCTCCACGAGTTGGATCCGGGGGATCGCCACAACAGCCGGCAGCACGGGCCCGCGCGTGTTTCACGCTGCGTGCCCGCGTACCGTCTTGCGCACAGGTGTGGACAAGTCTGGGGATGATCGCCCCTAATATCCGGGGTGCGTGATCGTCCGGGGCGACGACCGGAGGGGAGCGCAGACCGGTGGCCGACCAGCCGAGTGAGTTGGGACAGGTCTGGAACCGCGTCATCGCCGATCTCTCCGGCGCCGCGGCGGGCCCGGGACACCAGTCCCTGTCCCCGCAGCAGCGTGCCTTCCTCCGTCTCACGCGCCCGCTGGGCCTGATCGACGGTACGGCGCTGCTGGCGGCGCCGAGCGAGTTCGCCAAGGACGCGATCGAACGAATCCTGCGCAGGCCGATCAGCGAGGCGCTCGGCAGGCACCTCGGCGTCACGGTGAACCTCGCCGTCGTCGTCGACGCCTCCGCCGCGTCCGGCGGCACCGAGGTGCCCGATCCGCCGGGGGCGGCCCCGCGCCCCGGCCCGGGGGCCGAGGGCAACGGCGATCGGCCGCACGCCGAGCAGCCCGACGAGCCGGCCGCGGCCGACGACGGCTCCACGCTGCCTGGCGCGGGCCCGCTCGGGCCGGTGGTCGACGCCGAGGGCCAGCGCCCGAACGGCGGCCCCCGCGAGCCCGGCGAGGGCAGGCCCGCCGACGTGTGGCCCACCTACTCCGGCCCGCCCGCGGGCGAGACCGTCACCCCGAGGTCGCAGACGCGGCTGAACGAGAAGTACACCTTCGACACGTTCGTCATCGGGGCGTCGAACCGGTTCAGCCACGCCGCCGCGGTCGCCGTGGCCGAGGCGCCTGCCCGCGCCTACAACCCGCTGTTCATCTGGGGCGACTCGGGGCTGGGCAAGACGCACCTGCTGCACGCGGTCGGCCACTACACCCAGCGGCTGTTCCCGGGCATGCGCGTGCGCTACGTGTCCACCGAGGAGTTCACCAACGACTTCATCAACTCGCTGCGCGACGACCGCAAGGTGGCGTTCCAGCGCCGCTACCGCGACGTCGACGTGCTGCTGGTGGACGACATCCAGTTCCTGGAGGGCAAGGAGGGCACCCAGGAGGAGTTCTTCCACACCTTCAACACCCTCCACAACGCGAACAAGCAGATCGTCGTCTCCTCCGACCGCCCGCCGAAGCGCCTCGAGACCCTCGAGGACCGCATGCGCACGCGGTTCGAGTGGGGCCTCATCACCGACATCCAGCCGCCCGAGCTGGAGACCCGCATCGCGATCCTCCGCAAGAAGGCGGCACAGGACCGCCTCGCCGTGCCCGGTGACGTCCTCGAGTTCATCGCCGAGCGCATCGAGCGCAACATCCGGGAGCTGGAGGGCGCGCTGATCCGGGTCACGGCGTTCGCGTCGCTGAACCGGCAGCCGGTCGACACCCAGCTCGCCGAGATCGTGCTGCGCGACCTCATCCCCGACTCCGCGACGTCGGAGATCACGGCGCCCACGATCATGGCGGTCACGGCGGAGTTCTTCGGCGTGACGATCGACGAGCTGTGCGGGCCGGGCAAGTCCAAGGCCCACGCCCAGCCGCGCCAGATCGCCATGTACCTCTGCCGCGAGCTGACCGACCTCTCCCTGCCCCGGATCGGCCAGACCTTCGGCGGCCGCGACCACACCACGGTCATGCACGCCGACAAGAAGATCCGCAACGAGATCGCCCAGCGCCGCAAGACCTTCGAGCAGGTGCAGGAGCTCACGGCGCGGATCAAGCAGCGCGCCCGCCACTGATCGCACCTCCTGCGGGCCCGCGGGCTACGCGCCCCGGCGGGCCCGCAGGACGTCGACGACGCGCGGGAGGTCGAACTCGCCCCCCGAGGTCTCCGGCCGCGCGGAGAGGTAGGCCCGCGCCCCCGCGAGGCCGGCCTCGCGCTCGGCCCGCGGGACCGTCAGCACCCACGAGCGCGTGCCGAGCTCCGCGACCAGCGCATCGACGGTGGTGGGGTGGGAGAAGGGGAACCGCCTGAGCTCGGCCGCGGCGAACCCGTGGCCGTCGGGGAGCTCCTTCGCGTCGTCGTGCAGCTGCGCGACCGGGTCCCACGAGCCGGCCTCGAGGAAGCCGCGCACCCAGCCGACGCTCACGTCGAAGGCGATCCACAGCGCGGCCAGCACGCCGCCCGGGCGCAGCACCCGCGCGATCTCGGGCACGGCCCGGTCCGGGTCGAACCAGTGGAAGGCCTGCCCGACGAGCACCCCGTCCACCGACGCGTCGGGGAGCGGCACGGACTCGGCGCTGCCCTCCCGGGCGTCGACGGACGCCAGCCGGGACCGCAGCTGCGCGAGCATCGCCGGGTCCGGGTCGACGGCCGTCACCCGGCCCCCGGGCCCCAGCCGGCCCAGGAGCGCCTCGGTCAGCTTCCCCGTGCCGGCGCCGACGTCGAGCAGGTGCACGCCGGGGCGCCCGGCGAGCTCACCCAGCGCCCACGCGACGGCGTCGGCCGGGTAGCCGGGGCGGTGACGGGCGTACGTCACGGCCACGGAGCCGAAGTTCGGGGCGGGCGGTCCGGGCACGGCCCGACCGTACGACCGCGCCCGCACCGGGCACACCCGAACCGACACTCCCGGTCACGGTTCGTGGTCACCCGTGCGCGCCCCGAACACGCCGGTGGGCTGCGCGGAGTGAGGAAGGACCGCCGGATCCGATCGCACTGCGTCCCCACCCGACCACTCTTCACCCACATCTGGGGACAACTCTGTGGATTGCCGCCGCGGAGCCCGTGGACGGATCGGGCCTCGACGGTGGAAAACCCGTGTCTGACGCGGGGACAGATGGCCCTCCGGGAGCGCCATCCACGGGCCGGCGCAACCGCCCACGGGCGCGCCCACCCGCGTCTCCACATCGAGACACGGCCTCTGACCAGCGCGGATCCCAACCATCCACACTGCGCACAGGATCTTCCACTACTGCTGGGGTTCTCTCTTTGAACATCCAGAAGAAGAGAAGCGGCGTGGATGGATCCGGACGGGCGGTCCCGATCGGGGAAGCCCATGGCCGGGATGACACCCGCCCGCCGGAGGCTCTACGGTTGTCCTCCCCGGGCCGGCTCTCCCGGCACCGCGGCGGCGTCCGGGCGCCGCACCCACAACGCCCGCCGGCCTCCCAGCCGGCAACCCCGAGTCGTCCCCAGCGCGAGAGGTCCCTCCATGAAGTTCCGGGTCGAACGCGACGTCCTCGCCGACGCCGCCGCCTGGGTGGCCCGCAGCCTCCCGGCGCGGCCGCCGGTCCCGGTGCTCGGCGGCGTTCTCATCGAGGCCACCGGGGGAGCCGACGGCGATCGGCTCACGGTCTCCGGGTTCGACTACGAGACCTCCGCCCGGGTCGAGCTCGACGCGACGATCGGCGACCCGGGGCGCGTGCTGGTCTCCGGGCGGCTGCTCGCCGACATCACCCGCGCGCTGCCGCCGAAGCCGGTCGACCTCGTCGTCGACGGCGCCCGCGCCACGATCAACTGCGGCAACAGCCGGTTCAGCCTCCCGACGATGCCGGTCGAGGACTACCCGCAGCTGCCGGACATGCCCCAGCTCGCCGGTTCGGTGGCCGCGGGCGAGCTCGCCGAGGCGGTCGGCCAGGTCGCCGTCGCGGCCGGTCGGGACGACACGCTGCCGATGCTCACCGGCATCCGGCTGGAGATCGAGGGCGACCGGCTCACCCTCGCCGCCACCGACCGGTTCCGGCTCGCCGTCCGCGAGCTCGAGTGGACCCCCGAGGACGACGCGCAGTCGAGCGCGGTGCTCATCCCGGCCCGCACCCTCGCCGAGGTCGCGAAGACGCTTTCCGGGGCGGGCACCGTCGAGATCGCGCTGTCGGCGGGCGACGGCATGCTGGGCCTCACCGGAGGCGGCCGCCGTGCCACCACCCGCCTGCTCGACGCGGAGTTCCCGCGGTTCCGCCAGCTGATCCCCACCGAGCACACCACCGCGGCGGTCATCGAGGTGGCCCCCCTCGTCGAGGCGATCAAGCGCGTGGCGCTCGTGACCGACCGCGTGGCACAGGTCCGGATGGAGTTCGCCGACGACGGCCTGCGGCTCGCCGCGGGCGGCGACGACGTCGGCAGCGCCGAGGAGGAGCTTCCGTGTGAACTCGACGGCGCGCCGCTCGTCATCGCGTTCAACCCCGCGTACCTTCTCGACGGACTGGGTGCCCTGCACACCGAGCGGGCGCAGCTCACCTTCACCACGCCGAACCGGCCTGCCCTGGTGCGTCCCGTGCTGGCCGCGCCCGCGGACGACGAGGCGGCCGAGAAGCCCGCAGAGCCCGCGGAGCCGGTGCCGGGGTACCTGCACCTGCTGATGCCCGTGCGCCTGCCCGGCTGAGCGTCCGCGGGCACCCCGACTCCAGGAGAGGCAACCGTGCAACTGGGACTCATCGGGCTCGGCCGGATGGGCGGCAACATGCGCGACCGGCTGCGCTCGGCGGGGCACGAGGTCGTCGGGTACGACCCGCGCCCGGAGGTGAGCGACGTCGCGTCGCTCGAGGAGCTTGCGAAGGCGCTGCAGGCGCCGCGCGTGGTCTGGGTGATGGTGCCGTCCGGCGAGCCGACCCGCAGCACGATCCGGGCGCTGCGCGACGTGCTGGAGCCGGGCGACCTCGTGATCGACGGCGGCAACTCGCGCTACACCGACGACGGGCCGAACGCCGCCCTGCTCGACGAGAAGGGGATCGGCTACCTCGACGTCGGCGTCTCCGGCGGCATCTGGGGCAAGACCAACGGCTACGGACTGATGGCGGGCGGGTCGGCCGAGCACGTCGAGCGCGCCATGCCGATCTTCGATGCGTTGCGGCCGGAAGGCCCGCGCGAGGAGGGCTTCGTGCACGCCGGCCCGGTGGGCGCGGGCCACTTCTCGAAGATGGTCCACAACGGCATCGAGTACGGCCTCATGCAGGCCTACGCCGAGGGCTACGAGCTGCTGTCGGCCGCCGAACTCATCACCGACGTGCCCGGGGTGCTGCAGGCGTGGTCGCGCGGCACGGTGGTGCGCTCGTGGCTGCTCGACCTGCTCGTCGTAGCGCTGAAGGACGACCCGGATCTCGCGAAGCTCGACGACTACGTCGAGGACTCCGGCGAGGGCCGCTGGACGATCGAGGAGGCGATCCAGCACGCCGTGCCGCTGCCGGTGATCTCGGCGGCCCTGTTCGCGCGGTTCGCGTCGCGACAGGAGGCGTCGCCCGCGATGAAGGCCGTCGCCGCGTTGCGCCACCAGTTCGGCGGGCACGCCGTGAAGTCCGCGGCGGGCCCCTCGGGCGTCCCGGGCGAGCACGCGGGGCCCAGCTCGGGCACCGGCTCCACGCAGGGCTAGCAGAATCTCCTCGTGCACCTGCGTCGCCTCGCCGTCACCGACTTCCGGTCGTGGGAGTCCGCCGAGCTCGACCTGCGGCCCGGCGTCACGGTGCTCGTGGGGCCGAACGGCGTCGGCAAGACCAACCTGGTCGAGGCAGCCGGCTACCTGGCCACCCTCGGTTCGCACCGGGTCGCGACCGACGCCCCCCTCGTCCGCCGCGGAGCGTCGCGGGCGCTGGTGCGCGGGTCGGTGGTCCACCAGGGCCGTGAGCTGACCGTCGAGCTGGAGATCGCGCCTGGGCGGGCCAATCGGGCCCGGGTCAACCGCGCTCCGGCGAAGCCGCGCGACGTGCTGGGGATCCTGCGGACGGTCCTGTTCGCGCCGGAGGACCTCGCGCTGGTGCGCGGCGACCCGGGCGAGCGCCGCCGGTTCCTCGACGAGCTGCTCGTGGCGCGATTCCCGCGCTACGCCGCCGTCCGCTCCGACTACGACCGGGTGCTGCGGCAGCGGTCCGCGCTGCTCAAGACCGCCCGCGGCGGCGGCGACCTGCGCACGCTCGACGTGTGGGACGGCCACCTCGCCCGGCACGGTGCTGCGCTGCTCGCGGGGCGGCTGGAGCTCGTCGCGGCCATCGCCCCGCACGCGGTGGAGGCGTTCGCCGAGGTCGCCCCCACGTCCGACCCCATCTCGCTCGGCTACCGCTGCAGCCTGGAGGGCGAGCTGCCCGCCTCGGCGGAGGAGCTGGAGCCGCTGCTGCTGGACGCGATGGCGCGGCTGCGCAAGCAGGAAGTGGAGCGCGGTGTGTGCCTCGTCGGCCCGCACCGCGACGATCTGGAGCTGCGGCTCGGCGACGGGCCGGCGAAGGGCTACGCGAGCCACGGGGAGTCCTGGGCGCTCGCGCTCGCGCTGCGGCTCGCGTCGTACCGGCTGCTGTGCGCGGACGACGTCGAGCCGGTGCTCGTGCTCGACGACGTGTTCGCCGAGCTGGACGCGCGCCGCCGGACAGCGCTCGCCGACGTCGCCCGGCGCGCCGAGCAGGTGTTGGTCACCGCGGCGGTCGCCGAGGACGTCCCCACCGAACTCGACGGCGATCGGTTTGCGGTGAGCGGCGGACGGGTCGAGCGGCTCGCGCAAGAGGCCACGTCAGGAGGTCGGCTGTGATCTCGCCCACCTGGGGAAAAAGGTGTGGATACTGTGGATAACTCCCGCCGCACTGGTGATGACGAGCGGAAACGACCGCCCGTCGCACCCGAGGAACCGCCCGTCGCACCCCGATCGGGGTCGGTTATCCCCAGCCCTGGGGATGGATCGGAGCCGACCGCTGGGCGCAGCCGGGGTGCGGACCTCGCCCGCGAGGCGCTCCGCGCGGCCCGCGAGGCCAAGGCCGAGCGCGCGGCCCAGCGCGCCGCCGAGGCGGAGGGGCGCAGGCCGGCCCAGCCCCGCGGGCGGCGCAAGAGGTGGTCCGGCCCCGGCCCCGACGACCGGGACCCGCAGCCGTTCGGGAAGCTGGTCTCGCGGGTGGCGTTGGACCGCGGCTGGTCGCCGAAGCTGACCGACGCCACGGTCCTCGGTCGCTGGCCGCACCTGGTCGGTCCCGAGATCGCCGACCACTGCACGCCCCTGTCGCTGCGCGACGGCGAGCTCGTGCTGCAGGCCGAGTCCACGGCCTGGGCCACGCAGCTGCGCCAGCTGCAGCGCCAGCTGCTCTCGCGGCTCGCCGCCGCGGTCGGCAAGGACGTCGTGCGCCGCATCCGCGTGGTCGGACCGTCCGGGCCGAGCTGGCGGCACGGTCCGCGGCACATCCGGGGCAGGGGGCCCAGGGACACGTACGGATGACGGTCGGCGCAGCACGTGGCGAATCAGGGCGACGTGACGGGCTCGTAGCCCGGCCGACCCCCCTTCACGGCCGACCGAACCCGAACCGAGTCCCGATCGGCGCTCTGTGACGATTCTGGGGGTGTCCTAGCCGCGTTCCTGCCCACCTGCCCCGGTATGATGGAGGTGTGTTTTCCGGGCGCTCCCCGATCGCCCGGTCGTAAGGCCCAGGACGCGGGGGTGCTCACGTGCGCCTGCTCCGGGCCGTCATGGCGAGGAGACAGGCTGCCAGTGCCGGAGAAGAAGAACTCCTACAGCGCGTCGTCGATCACCGTCCTCGAGGGTCTCGAGGCAGTCCGCAAACGTCCCGGCATGTACATCGGCTCCACGGGTGAGCGCGGGCTGCACCACCTCGTCCAGGAGGTCGTGGACAACGCCGTCGACGAGGCGATGGCGGGCTACGCCACGCGCGTCGAGGTCACGCTGCTCGACGACGGCGGCGTGCGGGTGTCCGACGACGGCCGCGGCATCCCGGTCGGCATGCACCCCGTGGAGAAGCGGCCGGCGGTCGAGGTCGTCATGACCGTGCTGCACGCGGGCGGCAAGTTCGACAGCAAGTCCTACGCGGTGTCCGGCGGCCTGCACGGTGTCGGCGTGTCCGTGGTCAACGCGCTGTCCACCAAGCTCGACGTGGAGATCCACACCGAGGGCAAGGTGTGGCGCCAGCACTACGAGCGCTCGGTGCCCGGCCCGCTGATCAAGGGCGAGGACACCGACCGCACGGGCACCACGGTCACGTTCTGGGCCGACCCGGACATCTTCGAGACCACCACGTACAACGTGGAGACGATCCGCCGCAGGCTGCAGGAGATGGCCTTCCTCAACAAGGGCCTCACCATCGTCCTGCGCGACGAGCGCAACGGCCACCCCGCCGAGGAGGAGGAGCCGGACGCCGAGGGGTACGTGGCGAAGGTCAGGGAGCACACCTTCTGCTACCCGAACGGCCTCGAGGACTTCGTCGCCTTCCTGAACAAGGCGAAGGACCCGATCCACAAGAAGCTCATCGCGTACTCGGCCGAGGGCGAGGACCACGCGGTCGAGGTGGCGATGCAGTGGAACTCCGGCTACACCGAGTCGGTCTACACGTTCGCCAACACGATCAACACGCACGAGGGCGGCGCCCACGAGGAGGGCTTCCGCGCGGCGCTCACCTCCACGGTGAACCGCTACGCGCGCGAGAAGAAGCTGCTCAAGGACAAGGACCCGGCGCTGTCGGGTGAGGACATCCGCGAGGGCCTCGCCGCGATCGTCTCGGTGAAGGTCAAGGAGCCCCAGTTCGAGGGCCAGACCAAGACCAAGCTGGGCAACACCGAGATCAAGTCGTTCGTGCAGCGGGTGAGCAACGAGTGGCTCGCCGACTGGTTCGAGCGCAACCCCACCGAGGCCAAGGCCATCGTCAACAAGGCGGTGCAGTCGGCGCAGGCGCGGATCGCCGCCCGCAAGGCGCGCGAGCTGGTGCGCCGCAAGACCGCGGGCGACATCGGCGGCCTGCCCGGCAAGCTCGCCGACTGCCGCTCGACCGACCCGTCGAAGTCCGAGCTCTACATCGTGGAGGGCGACTCGGCGGGCGGCTCGGCCAAGTCCGGGCGCGACTCGATGTTCCAGGCGATCCTGCCGATCCGCGGCAAGATCATCAACGTCGAGAAGGCCCGGATCGACCGCGTGCTCAAGAACGCCGAGGTGCAGTCGATCATCACGGCGCTGGGCACCGGCATCCACGACGAGTTCGACCTGTCGAAGCTGCGGTACCACAAGATCGTGCTGATGGCCGACGCCGACGTCGACGGCCAGCACATCCGCACGCTGCTGCTGACGCTGCTGTTCCGCTTCATGCGGCCGCTGATCGAGCACGGCCACGTGTTCCTCGCGCAGCCGCCGCTCTACAAGATCAAGTGGTCGGGGCGGGGCGTCGAGCCGGAGTTCGCCTACAACGACCGCGAGCGCGACGGCCTGATCGAGGCCGGCCGGGCAGCGGGCAAGAAGCTGCCCAAGGACGAAGGCGTCCAGCGCTACAAGGGCCTCGGCGAGATGAACGCCAAGGAGCTGTGGGAGACCACGATGGACCCGGCCAACCGGATCCTCCTGCAGGTCACCCTCGACGACGCGGCCACGGCGGACGAGCTGTTCTCGATCCTGATGGGCGAGGACGTCGAGTCCCGCCGGTCGTTCATCACGCGCAACGCGAAGGACGTGCGGTTCCTGGACGTCTAGTCCCGGTGTCCGCGAGCCGAACCGCACGAGCAGAGAAGGACCATGACCGACACCCTGGACCCCACGCTGCCCCCGCCGCCGGATGGCGACCGCACCGAGCCGGTCGACATCCAGCAGGAGATGCAGCGCTCCTACATCGAGTACGCGATGAGCGTGATCGTCGGCCGCGCGCTGCCGCTGGTCGAGGACGGGCTCAAACCGGTGCACCGGCGCGTCCTGTACTCGATGGGGGAGAACGGCTTCCGGCCGGACCGCTCGTACGTCAAGTGCGCCCGCGTCGTCGGGGAGGTGATGGGTAACTACCACCCCCACGGCGACTCGGCGATCTACGACGCGCTGGTCCGGCTCGCGCAGCCGTGGTCGATGCGCTACCCGCTGATCGACGGACAGGGCAACTTCGGTTCCCGCGGCAACGACCCCGCGGCGGCGATGCGGTACACCGAGTGCCGGCTTTCGCCGCTCGCGATGGCGATGCTGCAGGACATCGACGAGGACACCGTCGACTTCGCCGACAACTACGACGGCAAGACGCAGGAGCCCATCGTCCTGCCGTCGCGGGTGCCCAACCTGCTGATCAACGGCAGCGTGGGCATCGCGGTCGGCATGGCGACCAACATCCCGCCGCACAACCTGCGCGAGGTCGGCGAGGGCATCGTCTGGGCGCTGAACAACTGGGAGGCCTCCGACGAGGAGCTCCTGGACGCGCTCATCGAGCGGATCAAGGGCCCTGACTTCCCGACCGCCGGCCTCATCGTCGGCCGGGACGGGATCGAGCAGGCCTACCGCACCGGCCGCGGGTCGGTGAAGATGCGCGCGGTCGTCGAGGTCGAGGAGGACGCCAAGGGGCGCACCTCCCTCGTCATCACCGAGCTGCCGTACCAGGTCAACCCGGACAACCTGATCGAGTCGATCGCGCAGCAGCACCGCGACGGCAAGCTGTCGGGCATCGCCGAGATCAACGACGAGTCGTCCGACCGCGTCGGCATGCGCATCGTCATCACGCTGAAGCGCGACGCCGTGGCCAAGGTGGTGCTGAACAACCTCTACAAGCACACCCAGCTGCAGCAGGGCTTCGGCGTCAACATGCTGACCATCGTCGACGGGGTGCCGCGCACGCTCCGGCTCGACCAGCTGGTCCGCAACTACATCCGCCACCAGATCGACGTCATCGTCCGGCGCACCCGCTTCCGCCTGCGCAAGGCCGAGGAGCGGGCCCACATCCTGCGCGGCTACGTCAAGGCGCTCGACGCGCTCGACGAGGTCATCAACCTGATCCGGTCGTCGGAGACGGTGGACGTCGCGCGCGAGGGCCTGATGCAGCTGCTCGACGTCGACGAGATCCAGGCGCAGGCGATCCTCGACATGCAGCTGCGCCGGCTCGCCGCCCTCGAGCGCCAGAAGATCGTCGACGAGCTGGCGGAGATCGAGCGCACGATCGCCGACCTCGAGGACATCCTCGCCCGGCCGGAGCGGCAGCGCGAGATCGTGCGCGACGAGCTCACCGAGATCGTCGAGAAGCACGGCGACGAGCGGCGCACGCAGATCATCCCCGACGACGGCGAGGTCACCAACGAGGACCTCATCGCGGTCGAGGACGTCGTCGTGACGATCACCCAGACCGGCTACGCGAAGCGCACGAAGACCGACCTCTACCGGGCGCAGAAGCGCGGCGGCAAGGGCGTGCAGGGCGCGCAGCTGAAGCAGGACGACATCGTCGCCCACTTCTTCGTGTGCTCCACGCACGACTGGATCCTGTTCTTCACGAACAAGGGCCGCGTGTACCGGCTCAAGGCCTACGAGCTGCCCGAGGCCAACCGCAGCGCTCGCGGCCAGCACCTGGCGAACCTGCTCGCCCTCCAGCCGGACGAGCACATCGCGCAGGTCATGCAGATCAAGGACTACCAGGCCGCGCCGTACCTCGTCCTCGCGACGAGAAGCGGTCTGGTGAAGAAGTCCCGGCTCACGGACTTCGACTCCAACCGCACCGGCGGCCTGATCGGCATCAACCTGCGCGAGGACGACGAGCTGGTCGGGGCGGTGCTCTGCTCGGCGGAGGACGACCTGCTGCTGGTGTCCGCCGAGGGGCAATCCATCCGCTTCAACGCGAGCGACGCGGCGCTGCGCCCGATGGGCCGGGCCACGTCCGGCGTGCTGGGGATGCGCTTCAACGACGGCGATCGGCTGCTGTCGCTCGACGTGGTGCGACCCAACACCTACGTCCTCGTCGCGACGGCGGGCGGGTACGCCAAACGCACCCCGATCGAGGACTATCCGGTGCAGGGTCGGGGCGGCAAGGGTGTTCTGACCATCCAATACGACCGCCGTCGTGGCACCCTGGTCGGCGCGCTCATCGTCGGGATCGACGACGAGCTCTACGCGATCACCTCCACCGGCGGGGTGATCCGCACGACCGCTCGGGAGGTCCGCAAGGCAGGCCGGCAGACGAAGGGGGTCCGTCTGATGAACCTCGGTGAGGGTGCCACGCTGCTCGCGGTGGCCCGCAACGTCGAGGACGACGCGGACGACCAGTCGGCCGGCTGAGCTCGCGAGCCGCCCTACCCACAAGGCCCCGAGGAGACGTTCACCTCGTGAACGACACGACGAGCACACCGGACGAGTCCGACGGCCGCGGCCGCGTGGCCACCGGAGAGCAGGCTGCGATCCCGCAGCAGGCGAACGGCCAGCAGGGCGGGGCGGAGGCCCCCGCCCAGCCCGGTGACACCTCCGGGACGAACGGGTCGGCGGCCACCGAGACCGAGGGCACCGCGCAGCAGGACCCCGACCCCACGGGGGTGGACGCGCCCACCGCGCACATCCAGGTTCCGCAGCCCGCGGAGGGGCAGAGCGGGCAGGCGGAGGCTGCCGCGGAGACCGCCTCCGCGCCACGCCCGTCGCCGACGCCGCGGGTGCCCGAGCCGGAGCCCGCGCCCGGCCCGATGCCCGGGCCGGGGCCCGAGGCGGCGGCACCGCCGCCGTGGCACCGGATGTCGGCGGGCGGTGGCACCGCGGAGCCGGTGACCGAGCCCGAGACCCAGCCGCGGAACGCGGCACTGCTCGACGACGGGCCGACGGCGTTCCTCGAGCCGCCCGCGCGCCAGGAGGAGCAGAGCACGGAGGCCGGCACGGCGCCCGAGTCGGCCGGCTGGTCCGGTGTGCGGACGGTGCGCAACCGGCCGCCCCGGCAGGCCGTGCTCCAGCTCAAGCGGATCGACCCGTGGTCGGCGCTGAAGCTCGGCCTCGTCCTGGCCGTGGTGCTGTTCTTCATCTGGCTGGTGGCCGTCGGCGTCCTGTACGGGGCGCTCGACGGCATGGGCGTGTGGGACCGGCTCAACGGCACCTACGCCGACCTGGTGTCCGGGGACACCCCCACCGGGAGCCCGCTCATCAGCGCGGGCCGGGTGTTCGGCTTCGCCGCGGTGATCGGAGCGGTCAACAGCCTGCTCTTCGCCGTGGCCGTGACGGTGGGCGCGTTCGTCTACAACGTGTCCGCCGACCTGGTCGGAGGCATCGAGGTCACCCTCTCCGAGAGGGACTGACCCGGTTGAAGGCGGCCGGGGGCGCTGCGGTAACCTCGTCCCCGTCGCAAGGGCCCATAGCTCAGACGGTTAGAGCGCGTCGCTGATAACGACGAGGTCGCTGGTTCAAGTCCAGCTGGGCCCACTCTCCTTGAGCTCCACTCCCACTCCTTCGGGACGAGTTAGGACGTGATCCTCGTGAAGAAGCTCATCGCCGTCGCTGTCGCGCTGGCCGCGGGCGCTTTCATCTTCTCCAAGGTCCGTGCCTCCCGCGAGAACGACCTCTGGCACGAGGCCACCAACAACTGAGCCCGGGCGATACCGCCCGCTGCTGAGCGGGTAACGTCCCCGCTCAGCCAGGGGACGTAGCTCAATTGGCAGAGCACCGCCTTTGCAAGGCGGGGGTTAGGGGTTCGATTCCCCTCGTCTCCACCAGCAGGAACGGGCCCCAGCAAGATCGTCTCGCCGAGGGCCGTGCCACATACGTGCCTCAGCGTCACGTGCTGGATGTGGCGGGGATCCGCCCGGGCCTCGATCGCGGCCACCGCGATGTTCTTGACGATCCAGCCGACCACGATGACGCCGGCCGCGGCGACGAGGCCGATCACGAGCGCGGTGAGCAGGTCGACCGCCGCCTTCAGCGCAGCGACGATCACGGGTGCGGCGATGAAGGCGAGCGCCACGAGCGCGGCCACGCCGATCCAGCTGGACCCGCCGGCGCGGTGGTTGCTGCGGTGGTTGTGGTGGTGGCAGTGGCAGTTGACGGTGATCCGGCACATCACGACACCTCCTCGTCGTCGTCCCAGTCGTCTTCGTCGTCGGTGTAGGAGCGCCGAGCGAGGGACGGCTGTGCCATGACCGAGCTGTGCGAGGTGGTGATCACTGCCCCGGAGCCCGCGTGGCTGCGCAGCTTCACGCGGGAGCTCGTTGATCGGCACCTCTGTTCGAGCGTCCACAACTTCGCCCCGGTCCACTCGATCTACCGATGGCAGGGCGAGGTCCACGAGCGCACCGAGGGGCGCGCGTCTCTGCACACGCGACGCGCGCTCGTCCCCGAGATCGTCCAGTACGCCAAGGAGCGGCACCCCTACCAGGTACCCGGCATCAGCGCCCGCCCGATCTACGACGGCAACCACGAGTACCTCGACTGGATCGTCGCCGAGACCGGCCAGTCGACTGCCGACGCAGAGGACGCGTGACCTCCCATCGCAGCCGCGTGGCCCACTTCGTGATCGACGTGGAGGACCTCGAACGTGGCACCGAGTTCTGGTCCGCAGCCCTCGGTGCCACCGAGGAACCGCTGCACCCAGCGAGCAGCCGGGTCTACCGCCGACTGCGCCTGCCCGACGCGCCGATCCGCGTGTTACTACAGCTCACCGCAGACCTCAAGGTGGGCAAGGAGCGGATGCACCTCGACCTGGAAACCGACGACGTGGAGACCGAGGTCCGCAGGCTCGAAGCGCTCGGCGCCACGCGGTGGAACCACCAGCAGGAGCGCGGGCATGACTTCTGGATCATGCGCGACCCATGGGACAACGAGTTCTGCGTCCTCCAGACCGAGTTCCCCGCCCTCCTCGCACAGCGCCCACCGTGGCCACCGGTGGCGGCTGCTCGATAGCCCATCGGGCCCCTGGTGCCGGGTTCCCCTGGCTGTGTTCAGACTTTCCTTCCTTGTTCAAAGCGGCGCCTGCGGCGCCGCGGCCGGGACTGTGTCTGATGCCGGGCGCCATGCGGCGACGGGGCGTGCGGCCTCCGGCCGGTCCCCGTCGCCGCGCGCCCGGCTGGTGCGGCGGACCCGGCCGCGGCACCGCGAAGAGCAGTGCGCCGTTCACTCCGACAAGAACAAGAGCATGTCCTCGCCGGACGGGCAGGTCTTCGGGATGCCGGGGAGTAAGGTGACGGAATGGTCATGCGGGTGGCGGTTCCCGTGCTGCCGTGCCGAGATGTGCAGGCAGCGCGTTCGTACTTCACGGACGTGCTCGGATTCGACACCATCTTCACCTGGGAGACCCCACCTAGCTACGCGGCCGTGATCCGCGACACCGCCGAGTTCCACCTGTACGCCGAAAGCAGCGTCGGCCCGGCCAGGGTGACGGTTGTCGTCGACGACGTCGATTCCTGCCACGACGAGCTGCGCGCCCGCGGCGCCGACATCGTCGAGCCACTGGCTGACCGGCCCTACGGGATGCGCGACTTCAACGTACGGACACCCGATGGGCACTTGTTGATCTTTAGCCAGCCGCTTACCGAGTACGGGTGACCATCAGCGGACCAGCCGGAAGAATGGCCGGACCTCGTCGACGAACAACGCCGGCTGCTCGAACGCCGCGAAGTGGCCGCCCTTGCCGGGCTCGTTCCAGTACCGGATGTTCGGGAACCGGCGCTCCGCCCACCGCCGAGACGGGCGCTGCAGCTCCTTGGGGAAGACCGAACAGCCGGTGGGTACGGTCACCGGCGCGCCGGCCGACCCGGAGATCCATTCGTTGACCTGCCGGAGGCTTTCCCAGTACAGCCGGGCGGATGAGGCACCGGTGCCGGGCAGCCAGTAGAGCATCAGGTTGTCGAGCAGCTCATCCCGGGTAATAACCCGATGCAGGTCGCCACCGGAGTCGGTCCACGACCAGAACTTCTCGACGATTCAGGCGCAGAGGGCGGCCGGCGAGTCGACCAGCCCGTAGCCGACCGTCTGCGGCCGGGTCGACTGCTGCGCCGAGTATCCGGGGCCCCATTCGTCCGCCTCCCGCAGTGTCGCGAGCGCCGCCCGCTCGGCACCGGTGAGGTCGTCCAACGTGGCCGGATCGAGCGGTGCGAGCGGCGGCATGAGATGGATGCCGGCGACCCGATCGGGTTGCCGTTGACCGATGCATCGTGGCGATGCTGGTGCCCCAGTCGCTGCCCTGGGCGCCGAACCGCCGGTAGCCGAGCTGGCCATCAGCTCGCACCACGCGCGTCGGATATCCGCTCGATCCCCCACCCCGGCGCGGCCGACTTGTCGCTGAAGCCGTAACCGGGAAGCGATGGGCAGACCCCTAGAACCGGCCGCTTAGTGCGCAGATCTTCGCCGTTCACACGACGAAACCGCAGCTCAACAGCCAGCACCCTACCCAAGATCAGCGATCGTGAGCCAAGTCAGGTCACTCCGACAAGAACAAAGCATGTCCTCGCCGGACGGGCAGGTCTCCGGGATGCCGGGGAGCGAGCGAACGCGGGGGAGCGGTGGGTGGTTGCGAGGTGCGGCATCCCGCACGCTGATCCGGCAACGTCCTAAACATGCGTGGTGTCTCGGCGGTAGCACCTCGTTTGGAGTAACGGCTCCCCCACATCTGGGGACAATTCTGTGGATGGCTCTCACGTGGCCCGTGATCCGGCGGTTATCCACATGTGGATCGCTAGAATCAGGGCACGGATCACCAGGCAGTGTTGATCACAAATATGGCCCTGACCTCGCGCTTTGCGCTGTGGATGCGCGCATCCCGGTACATGTGGTAAGGGACTCTGCGTCCGGACCTGAGCGGCGTTTCTGGGCGTCTAGGGCGGGATGACAGTCGTCGGCACTAGGGCTTACCGTTCTAACCGGAAACGCGAGCGGGGGCTCCAGCCCGGTTCCAAGTTCGAAACCCGACCGGAGCCCCCGTGCGGACCACTCATGGCGGAGTGGCGTGCCGTGTCGTGAGTCCGACTCAGATGGCTAAGACGTCGTTTCAGAAGTCGGCGTGTCGGTCCTGTGTGGATCTGTACTGGTCGCTGATCATGTTCGGCGATGGCGAGACGATCTTGTGTCGAGCGATTGGTCAGCGACGAGCTGTGGGAGCTGG